>DHCMJ07802__coassemble_85_pt1 | contig 111457 bp, 105 predicted proteins | sample DHCMJ07802__metabat2_high_PE_028 | metagenome-assembled genome bin DHCMJ07802
CTCCGTCGGCGGGACGGACGGGGCGGGCGGGGTGGGCGGGGGGGTTCGTCATGGTCAGTCCCGCCGCACCGGGGTCATCGGCACCCGCACGCCGCGCTCGTGGGCGACCTCGTCGGCGCGCGCGTAGCCGGCGTCCACGTGGCGGATCACGCCCATCGCGGGGTCGTTGGTGAGCAGGCGCTCGAGCTTCTGGCGGGCGAGCTCGGTGCCGTCGGCGACGCCCACCTGGCCGGCGTGGATCGAGCGGCCGATGCCGACGCCGCCGCCGTGGTGGATCGAGACCCAGGTGGCGCCCGAGCTGGTGGCGGTCAGGGCGTTCAGCAGCGGCCAGTCGGCGATCGCGTCGGAGCCGTCGAGCATCGACTCGGTCTCCCGGTAGGGGGAGGCGACGGAGCCGGAGTCGAGGTGGTCGCGGCCGATGACGATCGGGGCCTTGACCTTCCCGTCGCGCACGAGGTCGTTGAAGAGCATCCCGGCCTTGTGCCGCTCGCCGTAGCCGAGCCAGCAGATGCGGGCGGGCAGGCCCTCGAACTCGACGAACTCGCCGGCGGCGTCGAGCCAGCGGTGCAGGTGCTCGTTCTCGGGGAACAGCTCCTTGAGCGCCGCGTCGGTGACCGCGATGTCCTCGGGGTCGCCGGAGAGCGCCACCCAGCGGAAGGGGCCGAGGCCCTCGCAGAACAGGGGCCGGATGTAGGCGGGCACGAAGCCGGGGAACTCGAAGGCGCGGTCGTAGCCGGCGTGGCGGGCCTCGTCGCGGATCGAGTTGCCGTAGTCGAACACCTCGGCGCCGGCATCCTGGAACTCGACCATCGCCTGCACCTGGCGGGCCATCGCCTCGCGGGCCTTCTTCGTGAAGCCCTCCTCGTCGGCCGCGGCCTCGCGCTGCCAGTCCTCGACGGCGACCTCGGTGGGCAGGTAGCTCAGCGGGTCGTGGGCGGAGGTCTGGTCGGTGACCACGTCGATCGTGAGGTCTCCGGCCCGGTGCCGTGCGAGCAGGGCGGGGAACACCTCCGCGGCGTTGCCGACGATGCCGATCGAGAGCCCGCGCTTCTCGGCCTTGGCGGCGTTGGCGCGGGTGATCGCGTCCTCGAGGTCGTCGGCGACCTCGTGCAGGTAGCGCTTGGCGACGCGGCGCTCGAGGCGGGTGCGGTCCACGTCCACGATGAGGCACACCCCGTCGTTGAGGGTCACGGCCAGCGGCTGGGCGCCGCCCATGCCGCCGCAGCCGCCGGTGAGGGTGATGGTGCCGGCGAGGGTGCCGCCGAAGCGCTTCGTCGCCACGGCCGCGAAGGTCTCGAAGGTGCCCTGGAGGATGCCCTGCGTGGCGATGTAGATCCAGGAGCCGGCCGTCATCTGGCCGTACATCATCAGGCCCTCGGCCTCGAGCCGGCGGAACTCGGGCCAGGTGGCCCAGTCGCCGACCAGGTTGGAGTTCGCCAGCAGCACGCGCGGCGCCCACTCGTGGGTGCGCAGCACGCCGACGGGCTTGCCGGACTGGACCAGCAGCGTCTCATCGGCCTCGAGGTCCTTCAGGGTGTCGACGATCGCGTCGAAGGCCTCCCAGGAGCGGGCGGCGCGGCCGGTGCCGCCGTAGACGACCAGGTCGTCGGGGCGTTCGGCGACCTCGGGGTCGAGGTTGTTCATGAGCATCCGCAGCGGCGCCTCGGTCTGCCAGGACTTCGCGCTGAGGCTGGTGCCGCGGGCGGCACGGACGGGACGGGCTCCGGGGAGGGACATCTTCGGCTCCTGCGGTCGGGGGCTGTCTCGGTGTTCCCGACAGCTCACCACCGCTGACGAGGCGGGTCGAGGGCTTCCCCGCCGGTTCTGTCCGGTATCCCGGACGCCCCGGGGTTCACGCGCCGCGCAGCCGTCGGGCGGTCGCCCGCTGCTGGACCCTGCTGAGCCGGACCACCCATGGGGCCAGGCGGGCGGCGAGTCCCGGCACGAGGTCGAAGGCCCGGGCCTGCACGCCCGCCAGCGGGGCACGGAGGTCACGGCGCGGGGGCGCTCGAGGATGCGCAGCGCCCGCTCGGCGATCTGTTCGGGCTGCAGCAGCACCCCGGAGAAGGACATCGAGGCGCCGGGCTCCTCGAGCTTGTCGAACAGCATCGGGGTCCACATCCCGTCGGGGCACAGGCAGCTGACGTGCACGTCCTTCTCCCCGGCCAGCCGCAGATCGGTGTCCTCCCGGGTGCCGAACAGGGCCCGCAGCTGGGCGGGAGGGAGCTCGGCGAGGATCGCGCGGCCGCTCGCGGTGAGGTGGGCGGAGATCCGCACGCCGACGTCGGTGACCAGGCTGGGCCGGTTCCGGGCCCGCTCCTCGACGACGTAGAGCACGTCGCGGCCGTGCAGCACCGCGAGATGCCCCGATTCGCCGACGTCGTCGACCATCGTCTCGATGACCCGTCGGCCGAACCGTGCCAGCGGCTCCTGGCGCAGATAGGCGCCGGAGAGCTCCTGCGCCGCGGGCCCCAGCCCGTACAGGCGCTCCTCCCCCAGGTGCATCACGTACCCGTGCCCGCTCAGGGGGGCCAGCAGGTCGTAGGTGGTCGAGCGGGCCAGGCCGAGCTGCTGCGCGATCCGGGCCGCGGCGATCGGGGCCCGCTGCGCGGCGAGGAAGGTGAGCACACGCAGCGTCGCGTCCGCCGCCGGCATTTTCGGGGTGGTCATGGTGAGGCCAGGATGCCATCGCCGGCGAGGCGCGGCGGGTGCCGTGACGGCGGCGGGTGCCATGATGGACGCCTCCACCCCTCCGAGGCGCACACGAGGAGTCCCGATGACGCTCTCCCCCGGTGCCGGGTCCCCCTGGACCGGACGGCACGACGGCGACGGCCCCGGCCATGCCCGCTGGCACCAGGCGGTGCAGCGGACCGACACTGCACCGGATCCGGCCGCCGCGCACGTGGCGCTGCTGGGGTTCTGCTCCGACGAGGGGGTGCGCCGCAATCGGGGCCGGGTCGGGGCGGCCGACGGGCCCGCCGCGCTGCGCCGTGCGCTCGCCCCGCTCGCGCTGCACGGGCCGCTCGCCCGCGGCGAGGTGGGTCTGCACGATCTGGGGGACGCCGAGACCGTCGGCGAGGATCTCGAGGGCGGGCAGGCCGCGGCGGCCGCCCTCACCGCGGCGGCGCTGGACCGCGCCGGGGCACGCCTGACGGTGGTGCTCGGGGGCGGGCACGAGACGGCCTGGTCCTCGTACCAGGGCCTCATGCGCTCCGGTCTCGGTCCGCGTGCCGGGCAGCGCTGGGGCGTGCTGAACCTCGACGCGCATTTCGACCTGCGCGAGGAGCCGCGGCCCAGCTCCGGCACCCCGTTCGCGCAGATGGCGGTCGCCGAGCAGGAGGCGGGCCGTGCGCTGCGCTACGCCGTGCTGGGGATCGCGGAGCCGTCGAACACGGGCGTGCTGTTCGAACGCGCCCGGGAGCTGGGCGTCACCTGGTGGACCGACGAGCAATGCCTCGCGGCCGGGACCGAGGGGATCACGCGCTTCGTCGAGCAGTTCGCCGCCGAGCTGGACGTCCTGCACCTCACCATCGACCTGGATGTGCTGCCGGCGGCGGTCGCCCCCGGGGTCTCGGCGCCGGCCGCCCACGGGGTGCCGCTGCCGCTGATCGCCGCCGCGGTGCGCGCGGCCGCCGCGAGCGGGACGCTCGCCCTGCTGGACGTGGTGGAGCTGAACCCGGGCCTGGACGTCGACGGCCGCACCGCCCGGGCCGCGGCCCGCCTCCTCGACGACGCGGTGCGCACCGTCTGCGGCGCCCGGCCCTGACCTGCGCCGACTCCGGCGGCGTGGTCCGCCGGGGAGCCGGTCATCCGGTGAGGGTCTGCACCAGGGTCACGGCCGCGACCCCGCCGAGCAGCGCCGAGAACGCCAGGGTGAGGGTGGAGGGCCGTGCCCTGGCGGACAGCGGCCCGCCGAGCATGCCGCCCGCTGCGGAGCCCGCGGCGAAGACCAGCGTGGTCACCCAGTCGATCTGCACCTCGGTGCCGATCCGGGCCAGCAGGCTCGCGGCGGTCGCGATCACCATGACCAGCAGGCTGGTGCCCGAGGCGCGGCGCATCGCCAGGCCCAGCGCGATCACCAGCATCGGCACCACGATGAATCCGCCGCCCACCCCGAAGAAGCCGGTGAGGAAGCCGGTGAGCGTGGCCGCGGCGATCACCAGCGGCAGGCGCGGCGAGGCCGGGCGGAGGGGGGTCAGCGGCAGCTCGGCCTCGCCGTGGTGGCGGCGCACCCCGTCGGCCGCATCGACCATGTCGGGCCCGGGCTGGTCGAGCACGGGGTCGTCGTGCGTGGCCACGGGCTCCTCGCTCTGTGCGGCCGCGGCCCCGTGCGCGGCCGCCTCGGCCCGCTCCTCCGTGCGGGTGCGCAGGCCGCGGCGCAGCATCGCGACGGCCACGGCCACCAGCATCACCCCGAACAGGGTGAGCAGGATGTGGGCGGGCACCAGCGCGGAGAGCCGGGAGCCCAGCACCGCGCCCACCACGGAGACCCCGGCGAACACCAGCCCGTTGCGCCAGTCCACGTTCCCGTGGCGGGCATGGTGCGGAAGGCTCGCGAGCGCCGTGATCAGCACGATGATCAGGCTCGAGGCGGTCGCGGAGTGCGCGGGCATGCCGAGCAGGAACACCAGCACGGGCACCGCGAGGATGCCGCCGCCCGCGCCGAGCGCCCCCACCACGATCCCCACGCCCACACCGACGACGACGGCGAGCAGCGCAAGTTCCATGAGGTGGTGTCCTTCATCGGTGGCGGAGGGGCGATCCGGCAGGCGGCGCGGCCCGGCCGGGCGCGCACCCGGCCGACGCGGCGGCGCAGGGCGCCGGCCCATCGTATCGGCGGCCCCGGCGCGGGCGGACCCCGTCTCTGCGCCCGCGCATCGACCCCCGTTCGCGAGGCGGCGTGCGCAGGCGGGACGCGGCGGGCGGGGCATGCCGCCTGCTCGATAGGATCGAAAGCCCCCGCGACAGGAGCGACGATGGCCCCCCACCAGAGCGAGCATCCCCCGGCGCTTCTGGATCCCGCCTCGCCCGCGATGGGCGAGCTGCTCGCCGAGGCCTGGCGCGCCGGCACCCTGGTGCTGCCCCTGCGCGACGAGACCTCCCCGGTGCGGCTGCCCGGCCTGCACCGCTCCGTGCTGCCGTCCTCGCTGTCGGGCCGGGCACGGGTGGCCCTCGCCGGGGTCGGCGAGCGCTTCGCTGCGTGGCGCGTGATCCCGCAGGAGAACGCCCCGGTGATCGTCCGCATCCCCCACGTCGCCCCCGGCGAGCTGCACCAGGACCTCGCGCACGAGATCGCGGCCCTCACCCTGCTGCCCACCGAGGTGGGGCCCGCACCGATCGCCGTGCACGACGACGCCGCCAGCAGCCCGCTCGGCCATCCGTACGTGGTGACCACGGAGATGCCGGGCACCGCAGCCGCGCCGCCGGCCTGGACGGCGGCGCACCTGCGAGCCCATGCCGCGCACCTCGCCCGCCTCCACGCCGTCCCCGCACCGGGCCGCGGCCCGGTGAGCCTCGGCGAGGATCCGTGGGCGGCGGTGCCGGCCGGCCCCCAGCACCTGCTGCCCGAGGTCGAGGCGGAGGTCGCCGCCTGGCGGGCGGCGCACGGCGCCGTGATCCGGGAGCACGGCCTGTCCCCGCTGCTCGAGGCCGCGCTCGAGACGGTCGCAGCGGTGGAGGGACAGTTCGCGCAGCTGGAGGGTTTCGTCCTCGCCCACGGGGACCTGTGCGCGACGAACATCCTCTGGGACGGCCGCGACGAGGCGACGGGCCTGCCGCGCGTGCAGTACATCGACTTCGAGTGGGCGCAGGGCGACGACCCCGCCCGCGACCTCGCGATCCTCGGCGGCGCCGTCCACGGCGGCCCCTGGTACGTGCCGCTGGCCGAGGACCAGGTGGGCGAGTTCGTCGCCGCCTATGTGCGGGCCCGCGGCGAGCAGAGCGAGGTGCCCGCCTCGGTGGCCGACGTGCCGTCCCTGCGGGAACGGATGCGGGCGTGGACCGCGTACGAGCGCACCGCGATGCTGGTCCACGTCGCCTCCCGGGCCGCCACCCGCGCCTCGCACCGGCGGGTGCTGCCCGTGCTGCGCGGCACCCTCGCCGACGAGCTCGGCGTCCCCGCCTGACCGCGCGCCCGCCCGGCGGCGACCCTGCCGCCGGCACCGCCCTGCCGGCATCGGATCCGTGCCCCGCGCAGCACTCGACGCGGGCAGGGCACGGGCCGGGTGAGGGCTTTCCTCGTGCCGCGCACCACCGCGGGTGGCGCGGAGGCCGCCGTCCGTGCATACGGTGGGCCCATGAGTGACTTCGTGAAGAATGCTGAGAATGCCCCGAGGGGCTTCGTCGCGGCCGAGGCCGCCGGACTGCGCTGGCTCGCCGAACCGCAGGCAGTGCCCGTGGTCGAGGTGCTCAGCGAGGAGAAGGACTCGCTGCGCCTGGCGCGGCTGGAGTCCGTGCCGCCGACGGCGGAGGCCGCGCGCGCCCTGGGCGAGGGCCTCGCGCAGCTGCACGACGCCGGCGCCCCGGGCTTCGGCTGGACCCCGGCCGAGGGCGCCTGGTTCGGTCCGCTCGAGAGCCCCTTCGCCGTCGAGAACACCTCGCGGGACGACTTCGGCCGCTACTGGGCCGACGACCGCCTGCGACCGCTGGCGGACGCGGTCACCCGCACCCTCGGCGCGGACGGGCACGACACCGTGGACGAGGCGATCGACATCATCGCCGACGGCGCCTTCGACGGGGTCAGCGGGCAGGGGCAGGAGGAGCCCGCGCGGGTCCACGGCGACCTGTGGTCCGGGAACCTAATGTGGACGGCGGAGGGCGCGACCCTCATCGATCCCGCTGCCCACGGCGGGCACCGCCTCGAGGATCTCGCGATGCTGTCCCTGTTCGGGGCGCCGTTCCTCGAGGAGATCTTCGAGGGCTACGAGGCCGTCCATCCCCTGGCGGGCGACTGGCAGCAGGATCTGCCCGCCCATCTCTTCTTCGGCCTGCTCGCGCACGTGCGGATCTTCGGCGAGGCCTACGTGGACCAGACCATCGCGACCGCCGAGTCGATCATCGCGCGGGCCGACCAGCTGGGCTTCTGAGCGCTCGGGCCGCGAGGGCCTGGAGGTTCCAGGAACCGATCAGCGGTCGTGGCCTTCGTGGTCGGCGTGGTCGTCGTGGGCCTCCGCACCGGGGGTGATCTCGTACTCGCCGGAGGCGGTGCCGGTGGTCACCTGGATCTCGTGCGGGACCACGGGCAGCTCGAGCTCGCGGTAGATCTCGCCGCTGGCCACGTCGACCATGGTGAGCGTCTGCGCGGCAGGGTCGACCACGAAGGCGGTGCCGTCGGCCACCGACATCATCGGGCCGGGTTCCTGCCAGTTCTCGGGCTCGCTCCACTTCTCGGCCACCGGCACCTCGTGGAGGATCTCGCCGGTCTCGGGGTCCAGGATGTTCAGCTCGCCGTCGGCGGTGAGCACGAGCGCCTCGCCCTCCGGTCCGCGATCCAGGGAGCGGAACCAGTACTCCGAGCCCAGGTCGACGACCTGCTGAGTGTCCGAGCGGGTGTCGATGAGCGCGATCTCGGTGGGGCGCTCGATGCCGCCGGCGGGGTCTGCCTCGACCTTGAGATCGGCCAGCACGATCGGGGAGTCCTCGTGCCCCTTCTGGTTGCCGGAGCGCTGGTAGTCGCCCTCGATCTCGACCTTGTGGAACTCGCCGTCGCGGTAGATCACCGAGCCGTTCTCGCAGCCGAGGCTGATCACGTCGCCGGCGTCGGTGGGCTGGGCGGCGGCTTCGCCGTGCACGCCCGGGCAGTCGTCGGTCTGTGCGGTGACCTCGCCGTCGGCATCCAGCACCTGGACGGTGCTGCGGGAGTCCTCGGTGCCCTGGGTGGTGAGCAGCCCGCCGTCCTCGAGCGGCACCGCGACACCGTGATGGGGATCCTCGGTCGCGGTCTCCTCGAGCACATCGAGCTCTCCCTCGCCCAGTGCGGCGGGGTCGATGAGCGTGATCGCGCCGGTGCCGTCGGCGAACAGGGCGGTGCGGTCCCCGTGGGGGACGACGTGGCCGGGCATCGGCGCCTCGACGGAGAGGTCGGTCAGCGCGGGGTCCTGCACGTAGTAGTGGAAGTGGTCGCCGTGGCCCTGGACCAGCAGGCCGGTGTCGTACATGGTGATCGCGTCGGAGGCGCTGACGGCGACGTGGCGGCCGTCGCCGGCCGGGTTCAGCCGCACGTAGCCGCCGACCTCCGCAGTGGCGAGGGTCGCGCCGTCGGAGGAGTCCAGGGTGGTCACCCCGCCTTCGTGGGCCAGGACGATGCGCGGGGAGAGCGCGCCCACCTCGGTGCGGTCGGAGGCCGGCTGCTCGTCGGCGCCACCGCCGTCGGACGCCCTCGCTCCGCCGTCTGCCCCGCTGCTGCACGCGGCGAGGGCGAGCACGCCCGCGCCGAGGAGAGCCGCGGCGCGCCGCTTCATGAAAACCGTTCTCATCAGATGCATGTCAGGAGATTAGCAGGTACTGATAATCGTTCGCATCTCACGGGGTTGTGCACTGGGTCACGCCTCGCGCACACGCCGTGCGGGCGGAGCGGGGGACGCGAGTGCAGCGGTGGTGACGGTCGCCGGGCTGCTGCTCGGAGCAGTGATCGTCGCCATCCTGCCGACCCTCGCCGTCACGGACCTGGCCCTCCTGAGGGGCGTCCCCTTCCGCCTCGACGGGCACTGGGCATTGATCGCCGCCTGCGGGATCTTCCTCCTGTGGTTCATCCTGTCGACGACGTCGGAGACGGCGATCCGTGCTGCTCTGCACAGGAAGCCGCGAATCCACCAGGAGATCGCCACCAACCTGCTCTCCTTCGTGCTCCTCGCGCTCGGGTACAGCCTGATCGTTGAGAGCTTCCGCGCAGGAGCCGCGCAGCTGCGTCAGCCACGACCCGGATGACGAGTCGCCCCGCAGCCTGCCGGTGCAGGCTGCGGGGCGACGTCGTGAGCGGCGCGAGCCGGCTCAGATCACGCCGAAGGCGATCATCGCGTCGGCGACCTTGCGGAAGCCGGCGACGTTCGCGCCCACCACGTAGTCCCCGGGCCGGCCGACCTCCTCGGCGGTCTCCAGGCAGGAGGAGTGGATGCCCTTCATGATCTCGGTGAGGCGCTGCTCGGTGTGCTCGAAGCTCCACGCGTCGCGGCTGGCGTTCTGCTGCATCTCCAGCGCGCTGGTGGCCACACCGCCGGCGTTCGCGGCCTTGCCGGGACCGAAGGAGATGTCCGCCTGGCGGAACACGGAGACGGCCTCGGGGGTGCACGGCATGTTCGCGCCCTCGGAGACGGCCTGCACGCCGTTCTTGACGAGAGTGCGCGCCGCGTCGATGTCGAGCTCGTTCTGGGTGGCGCCGGGCAGGGCGATGTCCGCCGGCACGTCCCAGACGCTGCCGCCCTGCACGAAGCGCGCCCCGGCGCCGCGGCGGTCGGCGTACTCGTGGATGCGACCGCGCTCGACCTCCTTGATCTGCTGCAGCAGCTCGAGGTCGATCCCGGCCTCGTCCACGACGTAGCCGGAGGAGTCCGAGGCGGTGACCGGGATGCCGCCGAGCTGGCGCACCTTCTCGATCGCATAGAGCGCCACGTTGCCCGAGCCGGAGACGACGACGCGGCGGCCGTCCACGGAGGAGCCGCGGGCCTTGAGCATCTCGTCGGCGAAGATCGCCGCACCGTAGCCGGTGGCCTCCTTCCGCACGAGCGAGCCGCCCCAGTCCAGGCCCTTGCCGGTGAGCACGCCGGCCTCGTACCGGTTGGTGAGGCGCTTGTACTGGCCGAAGAGGTAGCCGATCTCACGCGCACCCACGCCGATGTCGCCGGCGGGGACGTCGGTGTACTCGCCCATGTGGCGGTGCAGCTCGGTCATGAAGGACTGGCAGAAGCGCATGACCTCGCCGTCGCTGCGGCCGTGCGGGTCGAAGTCCGAACCGCCCTTGCCGCCGCCGATGGGCAGGCCGGTGAGGGAGTTCTTGAAGATCTGCTCGAAGCCGAGGAACTTCACGATGCCGAGGTTCACCGAGGGGTGGAAGCGCAGCCCGCCCTTGTAGGGGCCGAGGGCAGAGTTGTACTCGACCCGGAAACCACGGTTGACCTGCACGGTTCCCTCGTCATCCACCCACGGGACGCGGAAGATGATCTGGCGCTCCGGCTCGCAGAGCCGCATGAGGATGCCGTGGTCCTGGTACTCGGGATGGCGAGACTGGATGACCTCCAGGGACTCGAACACCTCCCGGACAGCCTGGTGGAACACGGGCTCCCCGGGGTTGCGGTGGAGTACCTGGTCATAGGTCGCCTGGAGCGTCGAGTCGAGCATCGCGGTCCTTTCAGGGGGCCCGGGGGTCCCCGAATCACGGGGTCTCCGCGGGAGCGGAGGTCACGGCGCGGCCCAGAGTACGCGCCCATGCCCCGTCTGCGAACGGGGCGTTCGGTGAGTGAACATGCAGACCCCTGTCGAGGCGATGCACAGGGACGATGCTGTGCGCGGCGATGTCATGCAGGTCACTCGACCGCCGACCCTCCCGCGCCGACAGTCGAGCGGATGGCCGGTATGCGCCCGCGTACCCGCGAGACGCCCGTCCCACGGTGTGGACGCGCCCGGCGCCTCCTCTGTACGTTCGTCCATATGCCTACGCCTTCCCCGACGCGGCTGCGGCGCGCCCGCGGCGCCGTCTCGGTCCTCTTCCTCACCAACGGCGCCCTGATGGCGAACCTCCTGCCCCGCTACCCCGAGATCAAGGCGGAGCTGGGGCTGGCCAACTCCACCTACGGGCTCGTGCTCGCCGCCTTCCCGGCCGGGGCGATCCTCGCCGGGCTGGGGGCGGCCACGCTGATCCGCCGCTTCGGCTCCGCCCCGGTGGCGGTGGCGACCACGATGCTCACGGCCGCCGGGCTCCTCGGGGCCGGCTGGGCGCCCACCGCGCTGCTCCTGGCGCCCGTCCTGCTGTTGGCCGGCGCGGCCGATGCGGTGACGGACGTCGCGCAGAACGCCCACGGCCTGCGCGTGCAGCGCGCCTACGGGCGCTCGATCCTCAACTCCTTCCACGCCGTGTGGTCGATCGGCGCGGTGCTCGGCGGGTCGATGTCGGCGCTCGCGATCTCGCTCGAGGTCCCGCTGCGCGTGCATCTGGCCGTCTCCGGCGTGCTCTTCTCCCTCCTCGCGATGTGCGCCCTGCGCTCCACGCTGCCGGGCCTCGACCCCGCCCCGCCCGCGGAGGCGGCCGGGACTGCGGGGTCGAGGGCGACGGCGACGGGCGGGCCCGTCGACGGGCCGACGCGGGGACGTCTCGTGCTCCTGCTCGGCGCGCTGGTCGTCATCGCGATCGGCGGCACGCTCGTCGAGGACGCCGGGAACTCGTGGGCGACGCTCTTCCTCTCGCGAGACCTCGGTGCACCGGCGGCGATCGCGGCGACCGGGTACATCGCGCTGGTGGGTGCGCAGTTCGTGGGCCGGATGCTCGGCGATCCGCTCGTGGACCGCTTCGGGCAGCGCACCGTGGCCCGCGCGGGCGGCGCGATCATCGCCCTCGGCATGGGCACGGCGCTCCTGCTGCCGACGGTGCCGGGCGTGATCGCGGGCTTCGCGCTGGCCGGGTTCGGCAGCGCGACGCTGGTGCCGGCGGCGATGCAGTCGGCCGACGAGTTGCCGGGGCTGCGCCCCGGCACGGGCCTGACCGTGGTGTCCTGGCTGATGCGGCTGGGCTTCCTCGCCTCGCCGCCGCTGGTGGGCCTCGTCGCCGACCAGGCCGGACTGCGGGTGGGCCTGCTGGTGGTGCCGCTGGCCGGGCTGCTCGTGGTGGCCCTCGCCGGGGTGCTCGAGGGGCGCCGTCAGCCGCGGCCGACCCCGGAGCGGGAGCTGGCGGAGGTCTGAGCCTCGTCGCCCTGCTCCGGGGTGACGACCTCCTCGATCGGGCACTCGAAGAGCGCGGCGATCGTGAAGGCGAAGATCCAGTTCAGCGGCGGGAGCAGGGAGAGCTCAGCTAAAGCTGCAGCACGCCGACGGCGAGGATCGTCGCGGTGGAGACCACGAAGTCGAGCATCGCACGGCCCTCACCCGAGGCGCACGTCGAGCTCCCGCTGGGCCCAGGCCGGGTCGTCGGTGGTCACGGAATCCGCCTCGCACGCGAGGGCGATCTCGAGCTGCTCGGGCCGGTTGATGGTCCACGGGTTCAGGGCGAGCCCCGCCTCGTGCACGGCCGCGGCGGCGCGCAGGCAGAGGCCGGCGATCGACGGGCCGAGGGCGGCGGCGCCGAGCTCGCGCGCGGTCTCCAGCGCCCTCTCGTCGACCTGCTCGACGAGGTAGGAGACGGGGGTGTCGGTGCGGCGGCGGACCTCCGCCAGGGCCTCCTCATGGAAGGAGATGACGGTCGAGGCGGCGGCCGGGGAGCCTGCCGGCAGCGCCTGCAGGTGCTCGGCGACGGCCGCGGCGGCGGTGGCGACCTTGACCTCGATGAACAGCGGGACGGTGGTCATCGCGAGCAGCTCCTCGAGGGAGGGCACCCTCTCGCCCTCTCCCAGCAGCACGCGGTCCAGCTCGGCGCGGGTGAGCTCGCCGATCGCGCCGCTGCGCAGCGGGGAGTCCGCGGCGGCCGTGCGATCGATGGTCCGGTCATGCATGACCACCACGTGCCCGTCGGCGCTCAGGTGCACGTCGCACTCCAGCAGCTGCGCGCCGTCCTCGATCGCCCGGCGGAAGGCGGCGAGGGTGTTCTCGGGTGCATGGACGGAGGCGCCGCGATGACCGACGATCGCGGGGCGCTGCGGGGTGGACGGGCGGGACTGCGGGGTCATGGTTCTCCTGGGGTGCGGGGACGGAACGGAAAGCGGCGCGAGCAGGGACGGGATGACGCGGGGCGGCGCTCCGGCGGCAGCCGGTCGGTCGACACCTCTGGACCCCCAGCATGACCGAGGTCACACTGGAGTGCAGAACTCCGACACGAACGCGCTGTGCCGGCCCCGCCCGGGGCGGGCACCGACCGGGCCGCGGGCCCGCGAAGGGGAGAGCGATGAGCGACGGCGGACGACACCACGGACCGGCGGGCACGCGGGCCGGGAGGCGACACGGCGGTGAGGGCCGGCGAGCGCTCGCCCCGTTCGCAGGGGCGGCCCTCGCGCTCGCGCTCCTCGCCGGGTGCGGTGATGGCGGCCAGGAGGCCCCCGAGCAGGAGCCTCCCGCCGAGACCACGGCGCAGGACGAGACCGACGGCACCGCCTCCGAGGAGGAGACCGACAGCGGCGAGGAGGCCGACCCCACCGGCGAGAGCACCGCCCCGGAGGGGGACGATCCCACCGATCCCCCGCCCGGGGACGAGCCGAGCAGCGACGCCCCCACGGATCCTCCCACCAGCGAGGACCCGCCCGAGGAGGAGCCGACCGACGACTCCCCCTCCGGCGAGAACCTCTTCGAGGGCACCTGGGGCTTCGGCCACGACTCCAAGGTGCTCAGCGCCGGGGAGCTCTCGGCCCTGCTCGAGCAGGAGGCCGAGGCCCGCGGTCCCGAGGAGATGAGCCTCTCGGTGGAGTGCGGGGACGGGGTCGACACCGGGGCGGGGGACGACACGGCGGAGTGCATCGCCTACGCCGACGAGGGCGTCGAGCACCTCTGGGCCATCACCGTCGGCCCCGCCGATGCCGGCCTCGAGATCGAGGTCGAGAACATCGGCTGACCCGCCTCTCAGGCGGCGGCCCGGCGCGCGATCTGCTCGCGCGCCCAGGCCGGGTCGTCGACGGTGAGCGTGTCGCAGCCCAGCTCGAGGGCCCGGTCGAGCTCCTCCTCGGTGCGCGCGGTCCAGAGGTTCAGCGAGGCGCCGATCTCCGCGGCCCGCTCCACGTCGGCCTGGCGGGCGTCGGCGATCCGCACCCCCACGTGCGCGACCCCGAGGTCGCGGCAGGACTGCCACCACTGCGGGGAGGTGGCCTTCGTGGTGCGCATCAGCGGGATCTGCGGGGCGAGCTCGCGGGTGCGGCGCAGCGGCTCCTCGTGGAAGGAGAGCACGAGCGCGGGCGCGCCGGAGGAGTCCTGCCAGGAGGAGGGCTCGAAGCGCTCCTGGAGGATGCGCACCACCAGGTCCGCGGCCTCCGGGGCCTTGATCTCCACCATCACGGGCACGCGGGTGCCGTCCTCGCGCACCGCCGCGTCGAGCACCTGCGGCAGCGTGGGGATGTGCTGGTCCTCGCCCACCAGCACCCGGTCCAGCTGGGCGCGGGTGAGGTCGGAGACCGCGCCGGTGCGCAGCGGGGACTCCGCCTGGGCGGTGCGGTCGAGGGTGGCGTCGTGGATGATCGCGTCCTGTCCGTCGGCGCTGAGGTGCACATCGCACTCGAGCCAGTGCGAGCCCTCGGCGACGCCGCGGCGGAAGGAGGTCACGGTGTTCTCGGGCGTCACGGCGGCGGCGCCGCGGTGCCCGACGATCACGGGGTGGTGGGGTGTCATGGTCTCGGTCTCCTCGAAGGGTGGGGCGGTCCGCAGCATCCGGTGGCTCAGTTCCAGCCCTCGAACGCGACGGCCTCGTAGTCCTCGCGGTTGTCGTCCAGTGTCTCCTGAAGCGTGGCGGCGAGGGTGTCCAGCACCTCCTGCGGGTCGGCGGCGTCGCCGAAGACCTGCCCCATGGCGGCACCGATCTCGGTGATGGAGCCCTGGTCCCAGTTGGTGTAGTCGGCGGTGCGGGCGTTCTCCAGCTGCGCGAGGGCGACCCCGTAGTTGGGGTTCGCGGCGACCTGGTCCTTGACCGCCTGGACCTCCTGCGCCGCCTGGACCACGGGCACGTAGCCGGTGCCGAGGTGCCAGGTGGCGGACTGCTCGGGCTGGGCGAGGAAGCGGAACAGCTCGGCGCAGGCGTCCTGGCGGTCCTGGGAGTCGGAGCGCACCAGGGAGAGGCCGGAGCCGCCGGTGGGCACCTGCTTCTCCTCCCCCTCGCGGGCGAGCATGTAGGCGGTGCCGATCTCGAAGACCCCTTCGGTCGCGTCGGTCTGGCCGGTCAGCGAGGCGGTCGAGCCGCGCCAGCCGGCGGCGAGGCCGGAGGCGAAGTCGGTCGCGGAATCCTGGGCGAGGTAGCCGTAGCCGTCGTCGTGGATGAAGGAGCGCATCCACTCCAGCCACTCCGCACCGCGCTCGTCCTGGATCGTGACCTGGAAGTCCTCGGTCGCGTTCGCCCCGCCGAAGCCCCACAGATCGGCCTGGCCGAGCCAGGCGTCGCCGCTGAACGCCATCGCGGACAGCGGCCGGCCCTCCACCTGGATCGCGGCGAGCTCGGGGGCGAATTCGGCGAGGTCCTCCCAGGTCTCGGGCCCCTCCTCGGGCAGACCGGCCTCGATGTAGCGGGTCTTGTTGTAGTAGAAGAGCGGGGTGGAGCGGGCGAAGGGCACCACGTACGTCTCCCCCGCGGCCTTGCCCTCGGCGACGTAGCTCTCGATGAAGATGTCGAGGTTCCAGTCCTCGTCGAAGTAGCCGTCCAGCGGCGCGAGCGCGCCGGCCTGGTGGAACTGCAGCCACTGCATCTCGGGGAAGCAGACGATGTCCGGGACGGTGCGGGCCTGCAGGGAGGCGGTGAACTTCTGGTTGAGGTCCTCGTAGCTGCCCACCGATTCGGCGATCGCGACGATCTCGTCCTGGGACTCGTTGAACTCGGCGAACAGGGTCGAGAGCACCTCGTAGTTCTCGCCGGTGAAGGGGGCCCAGAACAGGATCGGGGTGCGGTCCTGGTACTCGGAGGGCACGGTGAGATCGGCCTGGGAGAAGCCGTCGCGGACGGGGCTCTCGGAATCGCCGCCCCCGCCGGGGGCGCCGCAGGCGGCGAGGCCGGCCGCGCCGGCGCCGAGCCCCAGGGCGGCGAGCAGGCTGCGACGGGAGGGGGTGAGAGGGCTGCGGGACATGTCGGTGGCTCCTTGGGAGGGTGCGGGATCGTGCACGGGCGGGGGTGCGGCGCGGAGCCGACGGGACGGCGCGGCCGCGGGGCTCACTTCATGGCGCCGGCGGCGAGGCCGCCGATGATGCGCTTCTGGGCGAGGAAGAAGAGGATCAGCATCGGCAGGGAGACGAACACGGCGCCGGCCATGATCACGCCCCAGTTGCTGTAGCCCTCCTGGCTGCGCAGGAAGAGCAGGCCGATGGGCAGGGTGCGCATGTCCGCCGTGGAGGTGACGATCAGCGGCCACACGTACTCGTTCCACTTGCCGATCATCACGATCAGCGTGGCGGTGAGGATCATCGGGCTGGACAGCGGCACCACGATGGTGACCATCCGCCGCAGGTGCCCGGCGCCGTCGATCTCCGCGGCCTGCAGGATGTCCTTGTCGATCGTGCGCATGTACTGGAACAGCAGGAACATCGCGAAGGCGCTGGCGATGCCCGGCAGGATGATGCCGGCGTAGGAGTTCAGCCAGCCCAGGTTCGCCACCGTGATGTAGTTGACGATCAGGGTGACGTGGCCCGGCAGCATGAGCGAGCCGACGATCAGCACGAACGCGACCTTCTTGAACCGGAACTCGACGAACACGAAGGCGTAGGCGCACAGGATCGCGAGCGTGAGCTCGAGAGCGGTGCCCACCGAGGTGGTGATGATCGAGTTGAGGAAGAAGCGGTCGAAGGGCGCGCTGTTCCAGGCCTGGGTGAAGTTCTCGAGGGTCAGCGCCTCGGGGATCCAGCGCAGGGGCCAGGTGTAGATCTGCTGGTGCGGCTTGAGCGCGGAGGAGAACAGCCAGTACAGCGGCACGAGGAACACCGCGATGGTGGCGAGCACGCCGCCGATCAGCAGGCCGGTCGCCCAGCGCGGGCGTCGCGGGCCGCGATCACGGCCGCGGTTGCGCACGGCGCCGCCGGGGGCGGGGGCGCTGCCGGTCGAGGAGTCGTCGCCGGGGGCGGAGGGGGTCCCGTGCGGGTCCTGGCCGAGGGTCAGAGTGCTCATGAGTCGTAGTTCACCTTCTTGTCGCCGTAGCGGACCTGCACGTACGTGATGATCAGCAGCAGCATCAGCAGCACGGTGGCGGCGGCCGAGGCGGAGCCGATGTCGAACTTCTGGAACGCCTCCTCGTAGACCATCCAGCTGAGGGTGCTGGAGGAGGTCCCGGGGCCGCCGCCGGTCATGATCGAGATGATGTCGAAGGCCTGCGCGGCGGAGATGATCCCGGTGATGGACAGGAAGAACGTGATCGGGCTCAGCAGCGGCAGGGTGAGGTGGCGGAACAGCTTCCACCCGTGCGCGCCGTCGAGCGCCGCCGCCTCGTAGACGTCCCGGGGAAGGTCGAGGATCGCGGTGTAGCAGATGACGGTCACGAAGCCGAGCCGCTGCCAGGTGTAGGCGATGGTGATCGCCCACAGCGACCAGTCCGAGGTGGTCGTCCACGCCGGTGAGTCGGCGCCGAACAGGGAGAACGCCCAGCGGGAGAGGCCGTAGTTCGGATCGAACATGAACAGCCACAGGATGCCGACGGCCGCGCCGGGCAGCATGTGCGGGGCGAAGGCCATGGTCTGGGCGAAGCCTGTCAGCGGCACCTTCGTGGCCAGCAGGCTGCCCAGCAGCAGGCCGAGCACGAGGGAGCCCACCACGCTCACGCCGGTGAAGATCAGCGTGTTCTTCAGGACCTGGCCGAAGCTCGCGTCGGTGAACAGGTCGGTGTAGTTCTCCAGGCCCACCCATTCGGGGGCGGGGGCGACGAAGTCCCACTCGAAGAAGCTCAGCCCGATGTTGTACAGCGCCGGGTAGTAGGAGAAGACGAGGATCGCCAGCAGGTTCGGGGCGATCAGCGCGCAGAAGAGCAGGGCCTCGCGGCGGGTGCGCCGGCGGCGCTGCGGGGAGCGGCGGCGCGGGGTCGCACGGCCGGGAGCCGACGCGCGCCGCGCCTCGTCCCGGTGTGCGGGGCCGCCGGATCCGGGCGGGCCGGCGGGGGCCTCGGCCTGCGCGGCCCCGGCGGGGACCGCGGGGTCCGTGCGGGGGCTGCGGACGGTGATCGACATGGTGCGCTCCCGGGTTCCTGATCGGGCGAGGGCGGAGGCCGTCGCGAGGGTGAGGGCGGTGGCGGCGGGGGGCCGCGCCGACGGAGCGGGACGGGCCGGCTGGGACCCTCCCGGCCTCGTCGACAGCCACACCGTAGAGAGCCGCGGGCCGTGCCGCCACACGGGCATCCGTGCAGGTGAACCGGGTATGAACACGGTCTGTCAGCGCTGGTGGGAGCGCTCCCACAGGCGGGCTCGAGGGGGCTCCGCCGCCCCCTGGGATCCTTCGTGGGGGTGGGTGTCACCGGATGTTCATCGCGTGCTGGCCAAGAGTTCCCCGCTGCCTGGACCCCGGCTCGCGCGGCCGCACCCGGACTTCACCCGGCCGTCACCCGCCCGCCCCGCGAGGGGCTCTCGGGCGGGCTATCCTGCGCCGACGCGCCGCCCGTGAGGAAGGACAGATCATGGCCCGATCCCCGACGATGGAGGACGTCGCGCGCGAGGCCGGCGTCTCCCGCTCCACGGTCTCGCGGGTGTTCCACAACGGCGGCGAGCGCGTCTCGGCGGATGCGCTGCTCACGGTCCATGCCGCCGCGAAGCGACTGGGCTACGTGCACAACCTCGTGGCCAGCGGTCTCGCGGCGCGGAGCGGGCGCGAGCTGGGGCTGCTGCTGCGCGATGCGACCAATCCCGCCTACGGCCACCTCCACGCCGAGATGCATCGCGCGGCGCAGGCCCGCGGGCGCACCCTGATCTCGGTGACGGCCTTCCGCCATGGTGACGGCACCGCCGAGGTCGAGGGGCTGAACCGCCTCATCGGGCAGCGCGTGGCGGGGGTGTTCGCGGGCACCGGGGTGACCGCGGCGGAGGATCTGGCCCGCACCGTCACCGCGACGCCGATGATGATCGTCGGCCGTCCCAACGAGCACCCGCAGATCGAGTCGGTGAGCTACGACGAGCGCACCCACGGGCGCTGGATGGCCGAGGCGATCGCCGCGCAGGGGCACCGCCGGATCGCGGCGCTCACCGCCCCGCTGCTCTACTCGCGGGTGTTCGACCTGCGGATGCGCAGCCTCGTCGCGCGCTGCCGGGAGCTGGGCATCGCCGCGCTGCCGGTGGAGCTGCTGCCGGTCGAGCACGGTGTGATCCGCGCCCTCGAGGCCGCCCGTGAGGAGAGCCTGACCTGCATCGCCTGCCCGGTGGACTATGTCGCGCTCGAGCTGCTGCGGGCCGCCGGCGCTCGCGGGGTGCGGATCCCCGAGGAGGTGAGCACCGTCGGCTTCGACGGCCTGGGCGACGGGCTGGACCTCCTGGGCCTCGCCACGATCCGGCTCCCGGTGGCCGAGGTGGCGCGGGCGGCCGTGGCGCGGATGGAGGACCTGCTGGTCGCGGCGCAGCACGGGGCCGAGGACGGCGGGCGATCGCCCGGCGCCGCCCCGCGCCGACGCACCGGTCCGGAGGCATCCGGCGCGCGCCATACGGTCCTCCCCGGCCGCCTGGTCCCCGGCCGCACGCTGGGCCCGCCCCCGCCGCGGGCCTGAGAGCGGCGTCCCCGGCGCCCGGGAACCGGCTCGCGGAGCCGGTCAGGTTAGCCTGCCCGAAGTGCATCAATGCAGGTCAGGGCAGCCTTTCCATGGGTGACAAGGCCGTCGCGGAGGACTACCGTCATCCCCATGAAGATGAGCAATGACCTTGAGAAGAAGTTCCAGGACCAGATCACCCTCGAGTTCGCCGCGTCGATCACGTACCGGCAGCTCGCCATCGAAGCGGACGAGCAGGACCTCCCCGGCATCGCCGCCTGGCTGCGGCACCAGGCCGATGAGGAGATCGTGCACGCCAACAAGTTCATCCAGCACGTCTCGGATCGCGGCAACCACGCCGCGATCGGCGCCCTCCCCGCGCCCGGCGTGGCCCCCGGCCTGACGGTGCTGGAGATCTTCGAGGCGGCGCTCGCCCATGAGGAGAAGGTCTCCGAGTCGATCCGCGAGCTGTACCGCAGCGCCGACAAGGAGGGCGACTACGACGCCCGCCCGCTGCTGAACTGGTTCGTGGACGAGCAGATCGAGGAGGAGGCCACCGTCTCCGAGATCATCGGCCGCGTGAAGCTGGTCGGCGAGGACGGCTCCGGGCTGCTGCGCCTGGACGCCGAGCTGGGCCGCCGCCCCGCCGAGTCCACCGAGGCCGACGAGGGCTGATCCCGCCACGCAGGAGCGCGCGCCCCCGCTTCGGGTGGCGCGCGCTCCTCGTCGGGCGGCGGCTCAGCCGGCGCGGACCAGCGGGTCGCGGCGCAGCATCATCACCAGGGAGACCGCGAGCGCGAGGATCACGAAGATGAACGGCGCCGCGGAGAGCATCACCGCCGTCTGCAGCGCCTCCAGCCCGCCGGCGTAGAGCAGCACCGCGGCTGTCGCCCCGGTGAGCACGCCCCACAGGCCCATCAGCGGGCGGCTGGGGTGCAGGCGCCCGTCGGAGGAGATCACCGCGAGCACGTAGGTGTTCGAGTCCGCGCTGGTCACGAAGTACATGATCACCAGGACCACGGCGACCACCGAGGTGAGCCCCGTCAGCGGCAGCTGGTCGAGCAGGGCGAAGAAGGCGGTGTTGACGTTCTCCGTCGCGGCCTCGCCGATCCCGGCGTCGCGCTCGAGGTCCAGGAACATCGCCGAGCCGCCGAACACGGTGAACCAGGCGGAGAAGATCAGGCTCGGCACGCCGAGCACCACCAGCACGAACTGCCGGATGGTGCGGCCGCGCGAGATGCGGGCCAGGAAGATCCCCACGAAGGCGCCCCAGGAGATCCACCAGGCCATCATGAAGTAGGTCCACCCCTGCATCCAGGCCAGGTCCGCGCCGTCGGTGGGCAGCAGCAGGCTGATCTCGACGAATCCGCCGGCGTACCCGCCGAGCGAGCGGAGGAAGAGGTTGATCAGCCAGCTGGTGGGGCCGGCGGCCAGGACGAACAGCAGCAGCGCCGCGGCGATCACCATCGTGGCCTGGCTCAGGTAGCGGATCCCGCGCCCGATCCCGCTCATCGCCGAGGCGGTGAACAGCACGGTGACCAGCGCGATGATGATCAGCTGCACGCCGGTGGTGGTGAGGTCGAGGCCGGTCATCCGGCTCATCCCCTGGCTGATCTGGGCGGCTCCGAGTCCGAGCGAGGTGGTGGTGCCGAACAGGGTGGACAGGATGACCAGCACGTCGATCGCCTTGCCCGCGGGGCCGTCGGCGTGACGTCCGAGCAGGGGCCGCAGGATCGGCGAGACCAGGCCCTTGTTCCCGAGGCGGTGGGTGGAGTAGCCGATCGCCAGGCCGAAGGTGGCGAACACGGCCCAGGCGTGCAGGCCCCAGTCCAGGAAGGTGAAGCGCAGGGCGTCGACCACGGCCTCCCGGCTGCCGGGCTCGGTGAGGCCGTGCGGCGGGGTGACCAGGTGGGAGACCGGTTCGGCGACGCCGTAGGTGACCATCCCGATGCCCATCACCGCGCCCAGCAGCATCGCGATCCACGCGAAGGTGGGGTATTCGGGCCGGGAGTCGTCCGGGCCCAGGCGGAGGTCGCCGAAGCGGGTGCAGGCCAGGACCAGCAGCAGCGCGATCAGGCACAGCGGGATCAGCAGCAGGGACCAGCCGCCGGTGGTGGTCACCCACTGCATCGCCGCGTCGGCGGCGGAGGTCATCTGCGCCGGCCAGAAGCCGGCGGCGGCGAGGAGGGCGAGGATGAGCGCCACGGCCACCCACACCACGGCGCCGCTCGCGCTGCCGGGGACCTGCGGGGCGCTGGGGAAGCGGTCGGCCAGGCGCCGGGCGCGGCGCGGTCCCGGGTCGTCGTCGGCCTCGGCGAGGTGGTCGTCGTCGGCCTCGGCGGGGTGGTCGTCGTCAGCCTCGGCGGAGAGGTCGCCGGTCGGGGGATCGGCGAGATCGACCTCGCTTCCCGGACGAGGCTCGGCGGGAAGGGGGTCCAAGGGGGCGTCCAGCGGCATGGCGCGGTCCGTTCGGTGAGGGTGCCGCCCGCGAGGGCTGCAGCAGGGCGGGGGGCATGGCGGCGGAAGACGAGGGGCTGCCGCGGTCGACTTGCCTGCATGGGTGCGGCGCGGTTCCGGCGGCGAAGCGCCCCACCCTACGGGGAGGGCAGCCGTGCACCGGGTGCTCCGGCGGGGCATTGGGGCGCAGGTCTCGTCCGCACCGGCGTGCCGCATGACTACTTTATTTATCAATCATCGAGTAGGGTGGCGGCATGCGAGCCTTCGGATTCCTCAGCTTCGGCCACTACGGCGGCAGCCCCGCGCAGGGCGGGCTCAGCGCCCGCCAGATGCTCCACGACGCGATCGACATCTCCGTCGGCGCGGACGAGCTCGGCGTGAACGGCGCCTACTTCCGCGTCCACCACTTCGCCCAGCAGTCCGCCTCCCCGATGCCGCTGCTCTCCGCGGTCGCGGCGCGCACGCAGCGGATCGAGGTGGGCACGGGCGTGATCGACATGCGCTACGAGAACCCGCTGTATTTCGCCGAGGAGGCCGCGGCGCTCGATCTCATCGCCGACGGGCGGGTGGCGCTCGGCGTCTCGCGCGGCAGCCCCGAGCCGGCGGACCGCGGCTGGGAGTCCTTCGGCTACACCGGGTCGACGGACCCGCGCGGGGCGGACATCGCGCGCGAGAAGTTCGACGTGTTCCTGCGGGCCATCCAGGGCGAGGGCATGGCCCGCGCCGCGGAGCGGCCCTACATGTCCCCCGCCGCACCGGGCTCCGATCTGCGGATCGAGCCCCACTCCCCCGAGCTGATCCGCCGGATCTGGTGGGGCGCGGGCTCGCGCGATTCCGCCGAGAGCACGGGCCGGCAGGGACTGAACCTCATGAGCTCGACCCTGCTCACCGAGGCGACCGGCGCCTCCTTCGGCGACCTGCAGGCCGAACAGATCGAGCGCTACCGCACCGCCTTCCGCGAGGCCGGGCACACGCACGCCCCGCGCGTCTCCGTCTCGCGCAGCGTGTTCCCGATCGTGACCGCCCAGGACCGCATGCTCTTCGGCATGCGCCCCGGGGAGGATGCGGACCAGATCGGCATCATCGACGGGCACCGCTCCACCTTCGGCCGCACCTACGCCGGGGAGCCGGATCAGCTCATCGAGCAGCTGAAGGCCGACGCCGCCGTCCAGGCCGCCGACACCCTCATGCTCACGATCCCCTCGCAGGCAGGTGTGGACCTCAACCTCCACATCCTGCAGAACTTCGCCGAGCACGTCGCCCCCGCGCTGGGCTGGAAGCCGAACACCGAGGGCCCGGTCCAGGGGGACACCGCCTGACAGCCCCTCCGCCCCCGATGCTCGGGGGCGGTCAGGAGCCGGGCCGCCGCCACATGGTGCACCACCGCAGCACATGCTCCGCCGGGCCGTAGCGGTGGCGCTTCAGCCACCAGGTGCTCACCGCCACCTGAGCGGCGAAGACGACGAGCGTGAGCACGAGCAGCATCGGCGGGGACACCTGCCCGGCGAGGCCGAGGCCGACGCCGGTGAACAGGAGGACCCCCACGGCCGACTGGGCCAGGTAGTTCGTCAGCGCGATGCGCCCGACGGGCGCCAGGGCCGTGCGCAGCCACGCGCCCCGAGGCGTGTGCATCAGCCGGACCAGGGTCGCCACGTAGGCGGCGGTCAGGAACGGGGCGGTCAGGACGCTCACCGTGGTCCCCCAGGTGCTGCCGTCGGCTCCGAGCGCGGCATAGACCGCTCCGCCGGCGAGGCCCACCGGGAAGCCGATCCACTGCATCCGTCGCATCAGCCGCCTGTGTCCGTCCACGGTGGAGAACAGGCGCCGGCGGGCGGCGACCATGCCGAGCAGGAACATCGCCAGCGCCGTCGGCCCCTGGAGGGACACCGCCTGGAGGACGAGCAGTCCGAGCCCTCCGACGTTGTGGCCGATGACGTCCGCCGGAGAGCCGAGCATGGCCTCGGTCTGTGCGGCCGCCGCGGCGAGCGCCTCCTCGGGGGCCGGCATGATCGCGGAGCGGTCGAGGAACAGGGCGCTGCCGACGAGGGAGGCGACCACCACCGCGTAGATCCCGGCGGCCGTGGTCAGCGCCGTCCGGTCCCGCACCCGGTGCAGGGCCAGCAGCACGAGGCTCACCACCGCGTAGGTGGTCAGGACATCCCCGCCGTACAGCAGGACGATGTGTCCCGCTCCGAGCGCGAAGAGCCCCACCGCTCGGCGCAGCATGCGCGGCGCGAACGCTGCGCCGGCGCGCTCGGCGGCGTCTTCCTGCAGGACGAAGCTGTATCCGAAGAGGAACGAGAAGAGCAGGTAGAACTTCATCGAGAACAGGGCTGCGACCGCGAACCGGGCCGCCCCGTCCAGGGGCGAGGAGAACGCCGGGTCGTCGACCAGGTTGCCGGGATAGGCCGAGGCCATGAACGTGATGTTGACGGCGAAGATCCCCAGGAGGGCGAACCCGCGGAGGGCGTCGACGTCGTGGACGCGCTGGGCCGCCCGGGGTCGTCCTGCGACTGCGTGAGTGGTCATGCGCCAGAACGTACCACGTAAACTATATGCCGTATAGTTTACGTGGTACGCGACGTGTAGGCTCGCCACATGCCCACCGGAGGAGTGATCGCATGAACGACGCGGCCGTGCCCGCCGCCCTCCGGCGGCTCTGGCGCCTGCCGGTCACCCCATCGCGGAGAGGCCGCAGGTCCACGCTGGATGTCGAGATGGTGGTCGGCACCGCCGTGCGGCTGGCCGATGAGGGCGGGCTCGACGCCGCCACACTGCCCAAGGTCGCCGAGGAGCTGGGGGTGACGGCCATGTCGCTGTACCGGCACGTCGGCTCCAAGCACGAGCTGCTCCAGCTCATGATGGACGCCGCGAGCGAGCCGGTCGCCCCCGCGCCGGAGGGGCCCGTCGGCTGGCGCGCCGGGCTGAGGCGATGGGCCACCGACCTCTGGTCCCTCTACCGGGACCGGCCCTGGATCCCGCGCGTGCCCCTCCACAGCGCGCCGTCGGGCCCTCACCAGATCGCCTGGCTCGAGAGGGGGTTCGAGCAGCTGGCGTCCACGGATCTCGACTGGGACGAGAAGCTCACGGCGCTCACCCTGCTGAGCGGTTTCGTGCGCCAGTCCTCGCTGCTCCAGCACGAGCTGGAGGAGGGGCGCGAGGAGGGCCAGGCCCAGTCCGAGAGCGAGCGCGAGTACGGGCAGGCCCTCCATCACCTCGTCGAGGCGGAACGCTTCCCGCACACGGCGGCGATGCTCGCCTCGCAGGTGCTCGCGGCGGAGAGGTCCGGGCGGGACGACACCGATCGGGACTTCCTCGCGGGGCTGGAGATCCTCCTGGACGGGCTGGCGGCGCGGATCACCGCGGGCCGGGTGGGGGCGCCGGGAACGGAGGGGACCGTCGTCGACGAACCGCCGTCCTGACCGGCACGTACCCTCGGGCCATGCTCCGCATCGCCACCGCCAACATCAACGGGATCCGCGCCGCGCACCGTCGGGGCTTCGGCCACTGGCTGGCCGAGCGCGGCTGCGACGTGATCGCGCTGCAGGAGGTCAGGGCCCAGGCGGAGAAGATCCCCGCCGACGCCTTCGGCGACCACCACGTCGCCCTCGACACCGGCACGCTCCCGGGCCGCAACGGCGTCGCGGTGCTCACGCGCGAACCTCCGGCGGCGGTGCGCACCTGGTCCGGCACCGCGCTGGTGGGCGGCCCGGCGTCCGGCGGCCCCGCGCTCGCCGAGGTCCCCGCCTCGGATCATGTGCCGCTCACCCGGGGGCTCGGCCCTTTCGTCGACCAGGGCCGCTACCTCGAGGTCGATCTCGCGGACGCGCCGCTCACCATCGCCAGCCTCTACCTGCCCAAGGGCGGCCTGCCCGCCCATCTGCAGCGGCCCGAACGCATGCGGGAGGCGCCCGACGGCGGGGCCCGCTACGCGCGGAAGATGGGCTTCATGGCGGCGTTCTCCCGCCACCTCACCCGCACCCGCCGGGCCGCGGCGGCCCAGGGTCGCCAGTTCCTGCTGATGGGGGACCTCAACATCGCCCACACCCGGCAGGACCTCGCCGCGTGGCGGCGCAACCAGAACAACGACGGCTTCCTGCCCGAGGAGCGGGAGTGGCTGGGCGCGCAGCTCTCGCCGCGCACGCTGGTGGACGTGGTGCGCCGCCTCCATCCCCAGGAGGACGGCCCGTACTCGTGGTGGTCGTGGCTCGGGCAGTCCTTCGCCAAGGACGCCGGGTGGCGCATCGACTACCACCTGGCCACGCCCCGCCTGGCGCGCAGCGCTCTGCGGGCCGAGGTCGATCGGGAGGTGCGCGGGGTGCGGCTCTCGGATCACGCCCCCGTGGTCGTGGACTACGACCTGCGCTGAGACGCGCACCGGCTCGGGGGCGGCACGCGCGGACCGCCGCGGACCGGCAGGATCACGCCCGCCGACCCTGGCCCCGACCCCGAGGTTCCCCTAGAGTAAGAAGCTGTGGGGCGCCGACCGGTGCGCTCGTTCAGCACCACCGTGAAGGACCACGATGCCCTCGCCGCAGCCCGCCGCCGCCCCGGCCGCGCCTGCTGCACCCCTGCCGGCGGAGGGGACCTCGTCCCGGCCCGGCACGGACTCCTCCCGTCGGCTGCTCGCCCCCGAGGCGGAGGCGCGCCCGCTGACCCTGTGGGGCTCCTCCTCGATGAGCTCGGAGGGCGGTGCCGCCGCAACCCCGCTCGCCGTGCGGATCCATGAGCATCTCGCGCTCGCGGCCGCACCCGCGGTGGTGCATGCCTACGGAGTGGGGGCCACCCGCTCGGAGCACACCCTGCTGATGCGCGGCCTGGACACCCCGCAGCTGCGCCGTCTCGGCGACCCCGCGCCGCAGACCGGTGCGGTGAGGGTCTCCCTCGACTCGGACCTCTCCCCCGTCGGCACCCTGCAGATCCCGGGGGACCTGGCCGGGGTGCCCGGGGTGCTCGACGGCCGCGACCACGCCTGGCACTTCACCCCCGACGATCCCGCCCAGCCGCTCACCGACGGCACCTTCCGCTCGGCGCTCGCGGATGTCGCCGCGGGCTCCCGGCAGGTGCTGTGGGTCGGCAAGAACAACATCCTCGACGTCTCCGCCGTGCTCGAGCACACCCAGCGCCTGTGGGACGCCGCCGCGGAGCCCGCCCACGACACCCTGGTGCTCGGCCAGTGGCCCACGCCCCACGACCCGGTCGGCTCCTCGACGGCGGAGGCGGTCGCGGCGGTCAACGAGGAGCAGGAGCGCCGCTACGGCGAGCACTTCCTGGACCTGGGCGGGCTGCTCACCTCCGACGAGGGGCTCTGCTGCCCGCCGCTCGCCCCGCTGCGGCTGCTCGAGCAGGCCACCACGCAGGAGGCGCTCGCGCAGCAGATCGTGCCGGCGGCCCTGCGCGCCCCGGATGACATCCACCTCAACGGCTGGGGGAACCTCGCCGTGAGCTGGGCGATCGTGCGGCGGATGCGGGAGCTGGGGTGGCTGTGAGGCGACCTCCCGCACCGCATCTGCGCGCCGGCCGTCCCGGCACGCCGGTCCGCCCGGGACCGGCCGCTCCGGCACCGCTGAAGACCCCGGCACCGCCGACGACGCCCGCGCCGGCCCCCGCGGCACCGGCAGCAGGCCCGGCATGGCCCGGCCCCGCCCGCACGGGGCGCCGCGCCCTGCTGCTCGGCGGCGCCGCGGCGGCCGTCGGCGGCGCGGTGGGAGCCGGTGCCCTGCTGCGCCGCGGCGAGGAGGCGCTCCCCACCGCCGCCTCGCTGGGTGCCCCCGCCCCCGGGAGCACGGCCCGCGCCCCCTTCGACGACGTCCCCGCCGACGACCCGGCCGCCGACGCGATCCGCTGGGCGGACGAGACCGGTGTGCAGCCCGCGCTGAGCCCCGCCGAGTACTCCCCGCGCGGCACGGTGACCCGCGCCGACGTGGCGCTCGCGCTCCACCGCCTGGCCGGCGCGCCGCCGGTGGACGTCGACGCCGCCCCGGTGCTGCTGGCCGATCTGGGCGAGGACCCGGACCAGGTCGCGGCGCTGCTGTGGCTGCACGGCCGCGGCGCGCTGTGGGGCGACGCCGAGCTGCGGGTCCACCCCGAGGAGCCCGCCACCCGCGACTGCACCGCCTCGATGCTCACCGGGCTCGTGCGCCCCGCTCTCGCCGGCAGGGGCGTCACCTGGGACGCCTCGGCCGAGGCGTCCGTGCCGCAGGCGGAGGATCCCGGCTCCGCCGTGGCGGACGTCGCCTGGCTCGAGGCCGCCGGGATCGCGCCCGCCTCGCTCTCCCTCGCGGACTGGTCCGGCGAGGACGCCGTCACCCGTGCCGAGCTCGCGCTCTCGCTGCACCGCGCGGACACGGTGATCACCGAGGCGCTCGGCGCGGACGACTGATCCCCGGCCCGGCCCTCCCCTCGGCCGCGAGAATCCGGTGTGCGCTGTCCCACGGCGGACATACAGTGGGAGGCATGTCGACGACGCCTGCCCATGCCGCGTACCTCCGCCACCCCGATGTGCGCGGGGACCAGCTCACCTTCACCGCTGCGAACGACGTCTGGCTGGCCCCGCTGGCCGGCGGCCGCGCCTGGCGCCTGACCGACGAGGGCGCACCGGTCGCCTACCCCCGCTTCTCGCCCGACGGCGCGCACATCGCGTACACCTCCCGCACCTCCGGCGGCCCGGAGGTGTGGGTGACCGCCGCCGAGGGCGACACCGCCCCGCGCCGGCTCACGGCATGGGGCCGGCCGGCCACGAAGGTCGTCGGCTGGCTGCCGGACGGCCGCATCGTCGCCTCCACCAGCTACGGCGCCCCGATCGCGCGGGACGCGCAGCTGTGGGCGATCGATCTCGAGGGCGAGACCGAGCTGCTGCCGCTGGGACGCAGCGGCGAGGTCGCGATCCACTCCTCCGGCACCACCGTGGTCTCCACCCCGTGGCGCCGCGACCAGGCCTCCTGGAAGCACTACCAGGGCGGGACCGCGGTGAAGCTCTGGATCTCCCGGCAGGACGTCCCGCTGGACGCCCCGACCGCGGCGCACGCGGACCGTGCCTGGGAGCCGCTGCTGGACGAGCTCCTCGCCTCGAAGCTGCGGATCGCCTGGTACGGCGACCGGCTGCTGTTCGCCTCGGACACCCCCGGCCCCGGGGCGGCGCTCACCGACCGCGCCTCCGCGAACCTGTGGTCGATCGCGCTGGACGGCTCCGACCTGCGCGCCCACACCTCCTTCAGCTCCGCGCAGGGATATCTGCGCGAGCCCGCGACGGACGGCTCGACCATCGTGTTCAGCTCGCGCGGGCGCCTGTTCGCGATGGACTCGCTGGACGCGGAGCCGCGCGAGATCGAGATCCTCGCCTCCGGCGTCGGCGCCTCGCGGCTGCCGCGCCCCGCCTCGGCGAGCGAGAACCTGCTGGCCATGCGGCCGCTGCACGACGCCCGGGCGAGCGTGGTCGAGTGGCGGGGCAGCGCCCACGCCCTCACCCACCGCGGCGGCCCCTCCCGCCTGCTGGCCGGGACCTGCGGGCTGCGGCTGCGCGAGGTGCGCCCGCTGGGCCGCACCCCCTTCGCCCTGTTCGTCTCCGACGCCGAGGCGCTGCGCGACCGGGAGGACGGCGGCGTCGGCTCCGACGTGCTGGCCCTCGCACGGCTGGACGGCGGCGGGGAGGAGATCCGGCTCGACGTCGGCGACGTGGGCCGCATCCTCCATGCGATCCCCTCGCCCGACGGCGCGAAGATCGCGATCTCCACGCACGACAACGTGGTGCGCCTGGTGACGCTGCGCGGCCTCGAGGACCCGGCCCGCAGCTCCGCCCCCGGGCCCCGCACCGGCGCGGCCACCGCCGCGAGCTCCTGGGAGCAGGACGCCGAGCACGCCGTCCCCGCCCCGCAGCTGGACCACGTGCGCGAGGTGGGCCGCTCCACGGGCGGGGAGGTGCGCGACCTCGCCTGGTCCCCGGACGGCCGGTGGCTGGTGTGGGCGGAGCCGAACTCCTGGCAGCTCAGCCGCCTGATGCTCTCGGACACCGAGGACGCCGAGCCCACGGGCCGCGCGCTCACCTCGGGCAAGTTCCAGGACTCCGCCCCGGCGTTCAGCGCCGACGGGAAGCACCTGGCGCTGCTGAGCCTGCGCACCTTCGAGACGGTCTACGACGACATGGTCTTCGACCTCGGCTTCGTCAACGCCGAGCGGCCGTTCCTGCTGCCGCTCGAGCGCACCACCCCCGATCCCTTCGGCCCGCACCCCGACGGCTGGGGCGCCGCGGCGGAGAAGGACGCGAAGGACGGCGCAGGCGACACGGGCGGCGAGGGGAAGGACAGCCGCAGCACCGGCGAGGGCGGGACGGGCCCGTCGGCCGCCCGGCCGGTCTCCGCCCAGGGGGATGCCGCGCAGGCGGCTTCCGCGCAGCCGGCCACCTCCCACAGCGTCGCCGGCGCGGACGAGGCCTCGCGCCCGCCCGCGACCCGCATCGATCTCGAGGCGATCGAGTCGCGCCTGGTGCCGTTCCCGGTGGTCTCGGGCTACTACTCGCACCTCACCGCGGTCAGCGGCGGCTTCGTCTGGCTGCGCCACCCGCAGCAGGGGGTGCTGGGCAGCGCCCGCGCCGGGGTGAAGGACGACGCGCCGAAGCCGACGCTCGAGCACTGGAGCCTCGCCGACCGCAGGCTCACCGTGCTCGCCGAAGGGGTCACCGACCTGGCCGCCTCCGGCGATGGCGAGACCCTGGTCATCACGCAGGGCGAGCAGCGGGTGCAGGTGCCCGCCGCCCGCAAGGTCGAGGACGAGGACCCGGCGCGGATCGTCATCGACACCTCGCGGATGCGGCTGACGGTGGACCCGGTCAAGGAACGGCGCGGCATGCTCTGGGACAACTACCGGATCATGGCCCAGCAGTACTGGCGCGCGGACATGGACGGCATGGACTGGTATGCGATGACCTCCTGGTACGACCCGGTCATCGAGCGCCTGGTCACCGATGACGACTTCCAGGACATGATGTGGGAGGTGCAGGGCGAGCTCGGCACCTCGCACGCCTACGTGCAGGGGAAGGTGTACAAGGCCGATCCGCCGATGCTCCCCGCCTACCTGGGCGCGGACTTCGAGCTGCGCGACGGCCGCTGGGTGATCACCCGGATCCTGCCCGGCGACTCCTCCGATCCGGACGCCCGCTCGCCGCTGCTCGCCCCCGGCGTGGGCGCGCAGGTGGGCGACGCGGTGCTCCGCGTGGACGGCCGTCCGGTGCACCGCGAGGGCGTGGAGGCCGCGCTCATCGGCGCGGCGGACAAGCCCACCGAGCTGGTGCTGCTGCGCGACGGGGCCGAGCACCGGGTGGCGGTCACGCCGCTCGCCGACGACTCCGCCCTGCGCTACCAGGCCTGGGTCGCCTCGCGCCGTGCCCGGGTCGAGGAGCTCTCGGACGGCCGGCTCGGCTACCTGCACATCCCGGACATGGTCTCCTCCGGCTGGGCGCAGATGCACCGCGACCTGCGGGAGGCGACCACGAAGGAGGGGCTGGTGGTGGATGTGCGCTACAACAGCGGCGGCCACACCTCGCAGCTGGTCACCGACCGGATCGCCCGGCGGGTGCTGTCCTGGGACTACCCGCGCCACGAGCGGCCCGGCACCTACCCCGCCTTCGCGCCGCGCGGCGCGGTGGTGCTGGTGACGAACCAGGAGGCCGGCTCCGACGGCGACATCGTGAACGCCGTCTCCCGCGCTCTCGAGGTGGGCCCGATCATCGGCACCCGCACCTGGGGCGGGGTGATCGGCATCGACGGCCGCTACGACCTGGTCGACGGCACCGGGGTCACGCAGCCGAAGTACGCCAGCTGGTTCGAGGGCGAGGACTGGGCGATCGAGAACTACGGCGTCGAGCCGGACATCGAGGTGCCGCTGCCGCCGAACGCCTGGGTCGCCGGGCAGGATCCGCAGCTCGAGCGCGGCGTCACCGAGGCGCTCGCCCTGCTCGCACAGAAGCCCGCCGCGGTCGCGCCCCCGCTGCCCGCTCCGCGCTTCGGCCACCGGGAGAGCTGACCGCCCGCGCCGGGCGGGGGCGCGATGCGCCGAAGGTCCTCACCCCCGCGCGGAACACAGGAGCACAATGGCAGCACGACGCCCCGGAAGGACTGCCCGTGAACACCTCTGCCATCGACCAGCGCATCGCCGACCTCCCCGTCGCCGTCGACCGCACCGAGGACGCCGTGATCCTCGAAGTCGACCTCGCCGGCACCGGTGCGCAGATCTGGAATCACCTCACCGACCCGGAGCTGCTGGCGACGTGGTCCCCGCTCGTGCCCGAACGGCCCCTCACCGGGGTGGGGCCGGTGCTCGCCCGGACCACTCCCGAGGAGGACCCCGTCGCGGCCGACGTCCTCGCGACCGCCGGCGATCACGCGCTCACGCACCGGTGGGGAGATGACCTGTTGGAATGGCTCATCGACGAGGCGCGGCTGACCCTGCTGCTGAGACTCGCCGAGCCGGCGCACGCCCCCGCGCACCTGGCGGGCTGGCAGGTGTGCCTCGCGGTGCTCGATGCCCGGCTCGAGGGGCTCGACCAGGAGCGGATCGTGGGCCGGGACGCGCTCGCCCACGGCTGGGAGGCCCTGCGCGATCGGTACGCGGCGGAGCTCGGCCTCCCCGTCGGCCCCGAGGCCGGCTGAGGAGCGGATCCGGACCTTCGGCCCGTCCGCCGCCCGCCCGCGGGCCTACGATGGGGCCACCGGCGATGGTGGTTCCCGGGGCGGCATCGTCGGCTCCGCCGCACCCCCGATGCAGGAGGTCGAGATGCACGACGACGGCTTCACCTCGCAGGTCCCGATCCCGGAGAGCCCCGACGCGCGCCCGCTCGGCGTGCTCGTCGGCTACGACGGCTCGGACCAGGCCGTCCGCGCCCTGCTGTACGCGGCCCGCGCCGCGCAGCGCCTGGACACCATGCTCACCGTCGTCACCGCTTACACGGTGCCGACCCTCGCCTATGCCGACGCCGCCCTCGTCCCCACGGTGCCTGCGGCGGTGGCCCGCCTGGCCGCCGCGCAGACCCAGCTCGAGGAGGCGCAGGAGCATCTTCGCGGCTACCCCGGAGAGGTCGATCTGCGCACCGAGCACGGCGACGCCGCCGGGGTGCTGGTGAAGCTCTCCGACCAGGCGCAGCTCGCGGTGGTCGGCTCCCGCGGCCGCGGCGGCTTCTTCGGCCGGATGCTCGGCTCCGTCTCCTCGGCGCTGCCGGCCCACGCGCACTGCCCCACCGTGGTGGTCCCCCGCCAGTACGAGATGGGCGCCGCCGAGGGCGCGGCCCGCTTCACGCCGGTCGACGAGGACACCCCCGTGGTGGCCGGGGTGGACCGCTCCCCGGCCAGCCGGGACACGGCACGGCACGCCGCCATCGCCGCCCGCACCCGCACCGCGCCGCTGCACCTGCTGATGGTGATGCCGCTGCTGGAGGACTGGGGCGGCGCCTCGATGGCCTGGCTGCCGGACCCGGATCTCCTCGAACGCCACCGCCGCGAGCTCGCCGATCAGCTCGAGGCCGATGCGGAGACGCTGCGGGGCGAGTTCCCGGAGCTGACGATCACCAGCGAGACGGTGCTGGCCGAGCCGGTCTCGGCCCTGCTCGAACGGACTGCGACCTCCCAGCTCACGGTGCTCGGCACGCGCGGGCACGGGCGCGTGGCCAGCACGCTGCTGGGCTCGGTCTCGCGCGCGGTGCTGCAGCGTGCGGAGGGCCCGGTGATGGTGGTGCCCGCCCCCGTGCCCGGCGATGCGGCGACGGAGCCCGCACCCACACGCTGAGCCGGGACGTGAGCGGATCCGCGCTGCGCAGGAAAGCGGGGCAGACTGAGGGCATGACCTCGAGCCGCTCCCCGCTGCGCCTGCTGCGCGGCGGCATGGCCGCCTCGCTCGCCACCGCGGTCGCCCTCGGCGGGCACGTGGTGGGCGGCGGGGCGATGCCCTCGTGGCTCGGGGTGGCGGTGCCGTGGTGGCTCGCGGTGACGGTCTGCACGGTGCTGGCCGGCACCCGCTTCTCACTGCCCCGGATGGGGGCGGCGGTGCTCGCCAGCCAGGCGCTGTTCCACGGCCTGTTCGCCGCCGGCACGCCCGGCGGCGGCCACCTCGCGCTCGTGGACCCGCCGGGCGCGCACCTGGGCCACGGCGGGCATGCCGGGCACGGGGCCGACGGGGTCATGACGGCCACCGCCCCGGCCCTGCACGGCGGTCACGCGGATCTGCGGATGCTGCTGTGGCATCTCGTCGCCGCCGCGGTCACCACGGTGCTGCTGCAGCGGGGAGAGAGCGTCCTGCTGCGCTGCGCCGGGCTGGTCGGCGCGGTCCTGGACACGCTGCGCACCCCGCCGGGCGCCCTCGCGGTCCCGGTGCTGGTGCTGCCCCGCCGTCCCCAGCCGGTGCCGCCCAGCTCCCCGCTGCGCCATATCCGACGGGCGGTCCTCGCCCCGCAGCTGCGGCGCGGTCCTCCCCCGGTCCCGGCCGTCTGACCCGTCGTCCCCTCCACGGTCCTGCCCCGGCGCCTGCGGCCCGGGCCCTGAGCGTGCCCGCGGCACGACGGTCGCCCTCGCGCGCCTGTGCGGACGGCCCCGCCGGATGACATTCCCGCGCGCTCCGCCGCGCGGCTCCCCCTCGCGCCCTGCCGCCGCGCGCATTCCTCGCCCTCGGCCGCCGGCGCCCCCGAGACAAGGACCTCTCATGTCCCGCAGCACCTCCCTGCCCACCTCCACCCGCCGCGCGGCCTCTCTGCTCTCCGCGCCCCTCCCGCGCCGCGCAGCCCTCGCGGCGCTCCTGCTCCCCCTCGCGGCCTGCACGGGCGGCGCCCCGGACAGCACCGCCGACGGCGACGACACGGACTCCGCCGCCGACGGGGACGCCGGCCCCGAGACCGCGCTCACCGTCTCCGATCCCTGGGTGAAGGCCGGCGAGGAGGGCATGACCTCCGCCTTCGGCACCCTCACCAACGACACCGACCGCGACCTGGTGCTCATCGGCGCGCGGACGGAGGCCAGCGCGCACGTCGAGCTGCACGAGACGACCGACGACGGCAGCGGCGGCATGAGCATGCAGGAGAAGGAGGGCGGGTTCCCTCTCGCCGCCGGTGAGCAGCTGGTGCTCGAACCCGGCGGCCATCACCTCATGCTCATGGACCTCACCGCGCCCCTGCTCCCGGGCGACGAGGTGGAGCTGATCCTCGAGTTCGAGGACGGCACCGAGCACCCCCTCACCGCCACCGTGAAGGACTTCGCCGGCGCCCAGGAGCACTACGCCCCCGAGGACTCGGCAGGCTCCGACGCCTCCGACGGCGGCGGCGCGCACGACGGGCACGACGACCACGACGACCACGACGACCACGACGGGCACGACGGGCATGACGCTGATGGCGGTGACCGTTGACCGCCCCGGATCCCTCCCCGCACCGGCTCGGCCGGCGGCATCTGCTGCGCGCCGGGTCCCTCGGAGCGGGAGCGCTCGGCGTCGGCGCCGCCTCCGTGGGCCTGGACCGCTCGCTGCGCCGCCGCGGCGCGGAGACCGGACCGGCGGGGGACGGGCCCGCCCCGCACGCCGCCGCGGTCATCCCCTTCCACGGCCCGCACCAGGCGGGGATCGAGACCCCGGCCCCGGCGGCGGCGACGTTCCTCGGCCTGGACCTGCGCGAGGAGGTGGACCGTGAGGGCGTGCTGCGCCTGCTGCGGCTCCTCACCGATGACGCCGCCCGCCTCACCCGCGGCCAGAGCGCCCTGGCGGACACCGAACCGGAGATGGCCGCGGAACCGGCGGCGCTGACGGTGACCGTCGGCTTCGGGCCCGGGCTGATGGAGCGGGCCGAGCGCGCCGTGCCGGACTGGCTGGCTCCCCTGCCGCCCTTCGGCATCGACCAGCTCGAGGAGCGCTTCACCGGTGGTGACCTGCTGCTGCAGGTTGCGGCCGAGGATCCGCTCACCGTCTCCCACGCGGCGCGGATGCTGCTCAAGGACGCCCGCGCCTTCACCCGGGTGCGCTGGGTGCAGCCGGGCTTCCGGCGCTCCCCGGGCACGCAGGCGCCGGGCACCACCATGCGCAACCTCTTCGGGCAGCTCGACGGCAGCGCGAACCCGCGCCCGGGCAGCGACCACTTCGCGAAGGTGGTGTGGATCGACGAGGGCCCGTTCACGGGAGGCACCTCGATGGTGCTCCGTCGGATCCGGATGGACCTCGACGGCTGGGACGAGGCGGATCGCAGCGCCCGGGAGCAGTCCACCGGCACCCGGATGGACAGCGGTGCCCCGCTCACCGGCGGCACCGAGTTCTCGCCCCCGGATTTCACGCAGGTCTCCGCGAACGGGTTCCCGGTGATCGGGGAGTTCTCGCACGTGCGCCGCGCCCGCGGCGTCGACGAGGGCGAGCACCAGGAGATCTTCCGCCGGCCGTACAACTACGACGAGGCGCCGCCGCCCGGCAGCACGGCGCTCTCCGAGGCCGGGCAGATCTTCGTGTCCTTCCAGGCGGACGTGCTGGGCCAGTTCGTCCCGATCCAGCAGCGGCTGGACGCGCTGGACCTGCTGAACCAGTGGACCACCCCGATCGGTTCGGCGGTGTTCGCGATCCCTCCCGGCTGCGCCGAGGGGGAGCATCTCGGGCAGTCCGTGCTCGAGTGATCACGGGGCGGGGCCTGGCAACCGGTGGCGAAGCCTCGGCCGGGCCCCGCCCCCCTCGTATGCTGGCCGGACCGCCCGCGGCGCCGCGTCCCGGCACCGGCTCGACGCCCCGTGAGCACCCACGCACCGACCAGCGCAGGAGACCCCGATGCCCCGATTCCACATCTCGGCCGAGGACGCCCAGGGACCGCTCGTGGTCGGGGTCGACATCGGCTCGGGCGGCACGCGCGCCGCCGTCTACGACGTCTCCGGCCGGGAGGTGGGGGCGCTGCACCACAAGGTCTCCCACACCTTCACCGTGGACGACGACGGCACCAGCACCATCGACGCCGATCAGGTCGTCGAGGAGATCCGCACGGCGCTGGCCGCGGTGCTCACCGCCGGGCCGCTGCCCGGGCAGGTGCGCGCGATCGGGTTCGACACCTTCGCCTCCTCCCTCGTCGCGGTCGATGCCTCCGGCGCGGCGCTGACCCCGTGCATCACCTACGCCGACACCCGCTGCCAGCCGCAGATCGAGCGCCTCGCCGCGACCCTCGACGTCGACGACCTCCATGAGCGCACCGGCGCGCGGCTGCATTCCTCGTACACCGCGCCGCGCCTGGCCTGGCTGCGCGAGGAGCACCCCGAGGTGTTCGCGCGCACCGAGCGGTTCATGGCCCTCGGCGAGTACGCGGCGCTGAAGCTGCTGGGCACGGCCGCGCTGGGCACCGCCTCGGCCGCCTGGTCCGGCATGATCGACCGCCGCACCGGGCTGTACGAGCCCGAGCTGCTCGAGGCCGCGGGGGTGGGCGCCTCCGCGATGGGGCCGGCGCTGGATCCCTCCGATGCGCTGCCCGTGGACGGCACCCCGCTCGCGGCCGAGTTCCCGCAGCTGAAGGACGCCGTGTGGCTGCCGGTGATCGGCGACGGGCTCGCCGCGAACCTCGGCATCGGGGCGCTCGGCTCCGGCACCTGGGGCATCTCCACCGCGACCTCCGGTGCGATCCGCCAGCTGCTCTCCACGGAGATCCCCACCCTGCCCAGCGGGCTGTGGGCGTACCGCGTCGACCAGCAGCGCACCCTCGTCGGCTCGGCGATGAGCGACTGCGGCCGGGTGCTCGACTGGTGCCGCACCGAGCTGGCGATGCCGCACGACGTGGGCAAGACGGACACCGCGTCCCTGTTCTCCGGTCCGCCCTCCGACGGGACCCCGCTGGTGATCCCGTTCTTCTCCGGCGAGCGGGGTACGAAGTGGCGCGGCGACTCCCGGGCCGTGTTCGCGAACGTCGGCGCCTCCACCACCTGGAAGGACATGCTGCGCGGGGCGATGGAGGGCGTGGCCCTGTCGTTCCTGCGCATCGCCGATCAGATGCGGGAGGCCGGCGGGGAGCCGGAGCGGATCGTGCTCTCCGGCGGCATGACCGGTGTGGTCCCCGAGTGGCTGCACCTGCTCTCCGATGCGCTCGGGATGCCGATCGACCACGTCGCCGTCTCCCGCTCCACGATGCGCGGCGCTGCCGTGATGGCCCTCGAGCAGGCCGCGCCGGGTGAGGCCGTCGCCGAGGCGCCGGTGCTGACCCATGTCGAGCCGGTCGCCGCCCACCAGGACTACTACCGCGAGCGCCTCGAGCGCTTCGAGAAGCTCGCCGACCTGGCCTGACGCACCCGCGAGCGGGCGCCCCGCCCCCGCCCCACCCCACCCTCGCCACCCCGCACCTCACCCCCTCACCCCAGGGGGCTACCGGCCAGTTATGTGCAACTGGGAGCCGCGAACGGAACTGAGCGACACATAACCCGACGCGGCACGTCGCCGACGAGGGTGCGAGGCTCTGCGAGTGCTGGTCCTCGGTCTCGAAGCACGGGACTCACGCCCCGCGCCACACCCCGACCTCGAGACACGCGACTCGCGCACACCGCGCGCCCTGGCCTCAGTACACGGGACTCACGCTCGCCACGCCCCGACCTCAGTAGGCGGGACGCGCGCGCCGCTTCCACGACCGCTTGGCGTCGCTCCCGATCCGCCACCGCGTCACCTGCCCTCCCCACGCCCCGACCGTCCCCATCCCCGTGCGATGCTCCGTCGGCTGGGGCGCGCCCCGGTACGGTTCGCGGGCATGGCTCCTCGCTGGTCACCGAATCCCCACAGCCTGCACAGCCGTGCAGAGCTGAGGCAGCGCGGGGTGCACGCGCGCCGCCTCGCCTCCGACGAGTTCCGGGAAGCGGTGCCTGGATTCTGCACTCCTGCGGCGGCGCCGGCCACGCTCGAGCTCGCGGCGCGCACGCTGCAGCGCAAGGTGCTCCCCGGGGCGGTGATCAGCCACGCCTCGGCCGCAGAGCTGCTCGGCATCCCGCTGCCCAGGGAGCACGAGTACTCCGCCTCGAAAACCGTGCACTGCTCGCTGCCGCACGATCGGCGTCGGCGGCCGGGACGCGGCATCCACGTCCACAACAGCACCGATGCCTCGACGATGCGGCTCCGCGGAATCGTGGTCAGCGGCCCGGTGCAGCTGTTGTGCGAACTGGCGAAGGACCTGGGGCATGATCAGCTGGTCGCCTGCTGCGACCACCTCGTGGGCCCCGCCTCCCGCGCCCGGCCCGCACTCTCCCTGGCACGCCTGCGCGCGCTCGTCGCGGACGCGGGCCCGCGCTACCGGATCGCCGCGGTCAGGGCCGCCGTCGCCGACGCCCGGGAGCGGGTCGAATCGCCGAAGGAGACGCAGACCAGGCTCCTCCTGCGCCGCGCTGGTTTCGCCGAGCCGGAGGTGAACCGCACGCTCCGGGCGCCGGGGAGCGACGAGACGTTCCGGCTCGACCTGTCCTACCCCGCCCTCCGCGTCGCGATCGAGTACGACGGCATCTGGCACTCCACCGACCGGAGTCGCCACCGCCGGGATCGGCGGAAGGACGACGTCCTCCATCAGCTCGGCTGGCGCGTGGTGCGCCTCGCGGACTCGGACCTGCTGTCCCCACGACACCTCCTGGACCGCCTGGTCTCGCTGGGTGCCCCCGGCCAGCCCGGCATCGTCCCCGGTTACCACCGGGTTTTGAACCCGTGAGTGCCGTTGACGGTACCCATCTGCACATAACCAGGCAGTAACCGCCTGGGGGTGCGCCTGGGGGTGCGCAGGGAGCCTGGCGACGGGCTCCGCGAGCACGAGCGAGACCGGGGAGCTCGGGCACGCTCAGGGAACACGAGCGATACCGGGGAGCTCGGGCACGCTCAGGGAACACGAGCGATGCCGGAGAGCTCGGGCACGCGCAGGGAGCAGGCGAGCTCCCCGAGCTCGGGAGCGGTCAGGGGCGGGGCAGGCGCTGCTCCTCGGCGATGACGGCGTCCACGAGGGGGTCGATGGCCGGGACGTCGAGCAGGGCGAGCAGGGAGCTCACGCGCTCGGTGGTGTCCTCGAGCGAGGCGGCGGCCGCGATCGCCTCGGACTTCGGGTCCTGCACCTCTTCGCCGGCGCGCACGCGGTCGGTGACCCAGGCGGTCCAGGCCGCGACGGCCGCGACCTCGCCGGGGGCCTGCTCCGGGCCGCCGCGCTCGGCGATCACGGGCAGGGCGCGCACCGGCAGCTTCACCGAACCATCGGCCGCGATGCGGATGAGGTTGTCCGCCAGGCGCGGGTTGCGGAACCGCTCCTCGAGGGCGGCGGTGTAGGCGTCGAGCTCGGCGGCCGGCAGCGGCAGCGTCGCGCGGGCCTCGGCCCACAGCTGCTCCACCAGGGCCCGCACCTCGCGGTGTGCGATCGCCTCGTCCACGCGCTGCACCCCGGCCACCTGCCCGGCGTACGCCATGAGGGTGTGGGCGCCGTTGAGCAGGCGCAGCTTGCGCAGCTCGTGCACCTCGATGTCGTCGGTGAACTGCACGCCGGCCTTCTCCCACTCGGGGCGGCGGCCGCGGAAGCGATCCTCGATGACCCACTCGGTGAAGGGCTCGGTGACCACCGGGACGGCGTCGGCGAGGCCGGTCTGGTCGCGCACGGTCTCCGCGGCGCCGTCGTCGGCCGAGGGGGTGATGCGGTCGACCATGGAGGAGATGACGTCGACGTGGTCCGGGAACCAGGCCGTGGTCTCCTCGTCGAGCTCGGCGAGCACGGCCTGGCCCAGCACCTCGCCGTTGCCGGTGAGGTTGTCGCAGGAGACCAGGGCGATCGGCTCGGTGACCCCGGCCTCGCGGCGGGCCTTCAGGCCCAGCGCGATGCGGGCGGGGGCGGAGGTGGCGGGGTCGCTGCCGGCCGCGTAGCCCTTCTCGGTGATGGTCAGGGTGACCACGGCGGTGAAGGGGTCGGCGAGCAGTCGCACCAGGGTGTCGACGTCGGAGGCGGGGTGCACCTCGTCGATGACGTCGACCAGGCTGACCTCGTCACCCTCCGCGCCGCGCACGATCAGGCCGTACCGGCCGCCCTGGGCGTTGAGCGCATCAGCCATCGTGGCCGAGCGGCCGGTGAAGGCCACGACCGACCAGCCGCCGGCCACGTCGGTGGCGTGCAGGGTGTGGGCGCGGGCGAAGTTGCCGATGCCGAGGTGGACCAGGCGGCCGACGTCGGAGGGGCTGGGGCTGTTCATCAGTTCTTCTCTCCTGCGGTGTCGAGGCGGAAGACCTCGCGCGGCTGCTGATCGGGCAGGGTGGCCACGAGCTCCTCGGCGTCCTGGAGCCGCATGCGGTGCTCGGCGACCAGGCCCGCGAGGTGCGTCGCATCGAGGCGGCGGGACATGTCGTGCCGTGCCGGGATCGAGCAGAAGGCGCGGGTGTCGTCGATGAAGCCGCTGGTGCGCGAGTAGCCGATGGTCTCGGAGACGGCGCGGCGGTAGCGCAGGATCGCGTCCGGCGCGTCGATGAACCACCAGGGCGCTCCGGCGTACACGGAGGGGTACACGCCGGCCAGCGGGGCGATCTCGCGGGAGAACACGGTCTCGTCGATCGTGAACAGCACGGTGCGGAAGTTCGGCGAGTGGCCCACGTCGTTGAGCATCGGGCGCAGGTGGTGGACGTAGTCCACGGCGACGGGGATGTCGAAGCCGACGTCGGGCCCGAACTTCTCGAAGACCCAGTCGCTGTGGTTGCGGTGCACGGCGGGGTGGAGGGTCATGACCAGGCCGTCCTCGGCCGCCAGGCGCGCCTGATCGCCCAGCAGGTGGCGGCGCAGCGCCACGGCCTCGTCGGCCCCGATCGCGCCGTCGCGCGCGGCGGAGTAGAGGCGGCGGGCGTCCTCGTCGCTCAGGCGTGCGGTGCCGGGATCCATGTGCGCGTGGTCGGAGGAGACCGCGCCGTGGTCGCGGAAGTACAGGCGGCGGGCGCGCATGGCCTCGTGGTAGCCGTCGTAGGTGCCGGTGTCGATCCCGGCGGCCTCGCCGAGCGCGTCGGCGAGCTCGCGGAAGTCGGCGCGGCCGGCCTCGAGGTACTTGTCGGGGCGGAAGGTGGGGATCACGCGGCCGGTGAAGGAGTCGTCGGCGGCGAGCGCGGCGTGCGGGGCGAGGTCGTCGACGGGGTCGTCGGTGGTCGCCATGACGGTGATCTTGAACTGGTCGAACAGCGCGCGGGGGCGGAACTCGGGGCGGGCGAGCTTCTCGGCGATCGCGTCGTACATCGCGTCGGCGGTGCGCGGGTTCAGCACGGTCTCGAGGCCGAAGACCTCGTGGAACTCGTGCTCCATCCAGTAGCGGGAGGGGGTGCCGGCGTAGGCGTGCCAGTGCTCGGCCAGCAGGTGCCAGGCCGCGCGGGAGGCGGATTCGTCCAGCGGGCCCTGGCCGACGCCGAGATCGGCGAGGTCCACGCCGCGGGAGTGCAGCAGGCGGTTGACGTAGTGATCCGGGGTGATGAACAGCGAGGTCGGGTCGCGGAACGGCTCGTCGTCGAGCAGCAGCCGAGGATCGACGTGGCCGTGCGGGGAGACGATCGGCTGGTCCTTCTCCAGCTCGTACAGGCCGCGGGCGATGTCGCGGACGGCCGGGTCCGCGGGCAGGAGGCGGTCGGGGTGCGGGACGTAGGCGTCGGCGTCGTTGCTCATGGCGCCATCCTCGCAAGACGGCCCTGCTCCTGCCCGCCGTTGTCATCGGTTGCCGGTGCGGCGAGGCCCGGACCAGCACGGCGAGGTCGAGGAGCGGGGTCGGCGCACGGTCCGACGGGCGGGCTCAGCGGGCGGCGTCGGCGCACGGTCCGACGAGCGGGGTCAGCAGGCAGGGTCAGCCGACGGCGTCAGCGGGCGGCGTCGCGCGGGCCGGTCGTGCCGCGGGGCACGAGCCGCACCGGCAGGGAGCCCTCGACCGGGGTGCGGTGTGCGGAGGGGTTCTCGATCCGCCGCACGAGCCGTTCGATCGCGGCGCGGCCCTGGGCCCGCTTGGGGGTGACGACGGTGGTGAGCCCTCCGCCGACGAGCCGCGAGAGGTGGATGTCATCGTGCCCCATCACGGACAGCTCCCCGGGCACCCGGATCCCGGCGCGCAGCGCGGAGACCAGGAATCCGAAGGCGACGAGGTCGTTGTAGCAGACCACCGCGTGCGGGAGGGAGTCGCGCAGCTCCTCGAAGGCCTGCTCGCCGCCCGTGGTGGTGGGGGCGAAGGGCCCGTGGCGCTGGATCTGCAGGCCGTGCTGCCGGGCGGCGACGCGGGCCGCGCGCCAGCGCTCCCCGTCGGACCACGAGTTCACCGGGCCGGCCACGTAGGTGACGGTGCGGATCCCGTTCTCCACCAGATGCGCCATCGCCTGGCCCATCCCGTGCTCGAAGTCCGGGGTGACCGAGTCGAGCCCGGCGACCCGACGGTTCAGCACGACCAGCGGTATGCGCTTGGTGAGGTGGTTGAGCGTCGCGTCGGAGAGGCGGGAGCCGGAGAGCACGATCCCGTCGACCACGTTGATGGCGCTCTCGAGGCTCGAGCGTTCGCGCACCTCGTCCTCGACGGTGTCGAGCAGGAGCAGCAGGAGGTCCTGCTCGTGGGCGGCCTCCTGCATGCCGGAGACGAGCTCGGCGAAGTAGGGGTTGGTGAGGTCGGGGACCTCGATGCCGAGGCGGTGGTGGCGCTCGGGGCGCTCCTGCACGGCCGGGGAGGAGGTGCGGTAGTCGAGCTGTTTCGCAGCGGCCATCACGGTGGCGTGGGTGGCGGCGCTGACGCGTCCGGGGCGGGAGAAGGCGCGGGAGACGGTCGAGGGGGCGACGCCCGCGAGCTCGGCGACGTCGTAGATCGTCACTCGCTTCTCGGCCATCCTGCGGCTCCGTCCTCGCCGCTGCCGGCGCTGCCTCGGTGCGGGCGCGCTGCGCCCTGGTGTCCAGGTCGAAGCCTACCCCGCCTATGGGCAACCGGCGGCAACCGGCCCGGGATGCGGCGCGGCGACAAGTGGCGAGGAACGGCGCGGCCGTGCGGCGCGCGCAGACCGTCGCGCCGAGGTCAGTGCGCCCCGCCGAGCTCGATGAGCAGCACGCCGAGGGCGATCAGACCCATCCCGCCGAGCATCACGGGGGTGAGCGCCTCCTGGAACAGGGCCCGCGAGATCAGGGCGGTCAGCACGATCCCGATCGCGGCCCACAGCCCGTAGGCCACCCCGAGCGGCATCCCGGCCGCGAGTGCGCCGGACAGCAGCACGAAGGCCAGCAGGTATCCGAGCACCACCAGCGCGTACCAAGCGCGTCGGCCATCGGTGGCCAGGCGCAGGGAGAGGGTGCCGACCACCTCGGCGAGGATCGCCCCGCCCAGCAGGAGCGCGCTCATCCCGCCTCCTCCGCCCGTGCGGTGCGGGACCCGAGCTCGACGACCGCGACCCCGGCGGCGACGAGCACGATCCCGGCGATCTTGAGGGCCGTGAACGCCTCACCGAAGAACACGGCGGAGAGCAGCGCGGTGAGCACCACCCCGCAGGCGCCCCAGAGCCCGTAGGCGACGCCGAGGCCCATTCCGCGCTTGAGCACCTGCGCGAGCAGCACGAAGGAGATCGCATAGCCCGTCACGACGACGACGTAGAGGGCGGGGTGGTCGAGCGCGCCGCGCAGAGAGAGGGTCGCGGTCACCTCGCTAAGGATCGCGCCGAGCAGCAGCATCCACGGGATCATGCCGTCTCTCCGAGCAGATCGAGGGCCAGTCGACGCAGGGAGTCCGCCTCCGGCGCGGAGATCTCCAGCAGCCCCGAGGCCCGGTCGAACCAGGCGCCGTCGGCCAGGAGGCGCACGGCGAGCAGTCGGCGGCGGCTGTCCTGACCGGTCCCGGCGGGCACCTCGAGCCACCGCTCCAGCTGCGCCTGCCAGCGCTCGGTGAGGGGGACGCGCAGCTTGGGGTCGGCGAAGATGACGAGGTCCGCCGCGGAGAGCGCGGCGTCGCAGGCCCAGTCGAGGTAGGCGAGGTGGCGCTGGGCGGCGGGGACGTCGGGCAGATCCGCCGCGCCGTCCCCGGCCCGGCGCCGGACGACCTCGAGCAGTTCGCTCTCGTACCGCTGCATGAGGTGTTCGAGCACGGCGGCGAGCAGCTCCTCCTTGGTGGGGAAGTGATACATCAGTCCGGCTTTGGTGACGCCGGCCGCGCGAGCGGCGGTCTCGAGGGTGAGGTTGCCGCCGGCGCCGAGGTGGACCTCCGCGGCCGTGAGCATCGCCTCTCGGCCGGAGGGGCGGTGCGCTGGGCGCGGGGTGCGGGCGGACATGCACTTACTTTACCTACCGGATGGTGAAGTAAGGGAAGTTGTGGTGGGCGACCGCATTCATCCAGGTCTACGATCACGGCCAAGAGTCCCGAGCAGCGGGCACGCCGGCTCGGGCGGCCTGAGGAGGCGCCGAGCGGATGACGGTGGTGCGGATAGTGCCTGCGACAGCTGAGAGGTGGCCGGACCTGGGGCGGGCCTTCGGGCCGCGGGAGAAGAATCGCCACTCGTGCTGGTGCCAGCGGTTCCTCCGCCACGAGGAGCCCGACAACCAGAGCGCGCTCCAGCGTGAGATCCAGGACGCCGGGGAGCCCGTCGGCCTGTTGGCCTACTGCGGCGACGAGGTGGTCGGCTGGACCCGGGTCGTGCCCCGCTCGACGCTTCCGGGGATCACCACCAATCGGGCATTGGCCAGGATTCTTGACGATGACCCGCGTGCATGGTGGGTGTCCTGCTTCGTGGTGCGGCGCGAGAACCGTGGGAGCGGCGTCGGGGGCTCGCTGCTCGGCGCTGCGGTGGACTGGGCTGCACAGCACGGCGCTTCCGTCCTGGACGGTCACCCCGTCGACGTGGACGGGCTGACGGGCACCCCTCGCCCTCCGCCCTCTTCACGGGAACGCTCGCCATGTTCCAGCGGGCCGGGTTCACCGAGATCGGGCGCACCTACCGCACCCGCCCCGTGATGAGACACCAGCTCCAACACCACGCGCGAATCCGCTCTGCGAGCCAGCGCGATCGGCTCGCCACGTAGCAGCGGGGCCCGGAGATCAGTGTTCCGGCGGGGGCGCCCAGCGGGCGATCTGCGCGGCGAGGTGGCCGGCGCCGTAGCCGTTGTCGATGTTCACCACGCCGATGCCGGGCGCACAGGCGGAGAGCATGGTGAGCGCCGCGGTGACGCCGCCGCTGGCGACGCCGTAGCCCACGGAGGTGGGCAGAGCGACCACCGGGGCGCTGATCTGGCCCGCGACCACGGTGGGCAGGGCGCCGTCCATCCCCGCGGCGACCACCACGCAGGCGGCCTCGCGCAGCTCGGGCAGGCGGGACTGGAGGCGATGCAGCCCGGCGATGCCGATGTCGGCGATGAGCCGGGTGGGGCGGCCGAGGTGGCGGGCGGTGAGCTCGGCCTCGCGCGCCACGGGCAGATCGCTCGTGCCGGCGCAGGCCACGATCACGAGGCCCCCCGTCGGCTCCGGGGGCGCGGCGGGCCAGGCGAGCAGTCGGGCCGAGGGGTCGTGGTGCGCCTCCGGCAGCACGGCGAGGATCGCCTCGGCCCGCTCCGCGTCGGCGCGGGTGAACAGCACCGGGCCGAGATCCTCGCGGCCGTCGGCCTGCAGTCGCGCGTACTCCGCGGCGATCGCCGCGACCTGCTCGACGCTCTTGGCGTCGCAGAGCACCGCCTCGGGGGCGCCGCGGCGGGAGGCACGGTCCAGGTCGAGGTCGAGGAACCCCTCGATCCGCCCGTCGGCCGCGCCGGTGTCTGCGCCGCCTGCGGGCTCAGCCATGCCCGCCCTTGCCCACGATCTGCAGCGAGAACAGACCCGAGCGGATGCCGTCGAGGTCGATCGTGACGTGCCGGAACCCGGTCTCCTTGCCGGCCGCGACGAGTGCGGTGCGGATCTCGGGCTCCATGGCGCGCGGCAGCTCCTCGGTGGGCAGTTCGATGCGGCCCACGGCGCCGTGGTGGCGCACGCGGCAGTCGCTGAAGCCCTGCTCGTAGACGGCGTCCTCGAGGTCGTCGATCTGGCGCAGCTTCTCGGGGGTGACCTCCTGCCCGAAGGGGATGCGGGAGGCGAGGCAGGGGGCGGCGGGCTTGTCCGCGACGGGCAGGGACAGCTGCCGCGCCACCTCGCGCACCTGCGACTTCGTCATGCCGACGACGGACAGCGGCCGCAGCACCTGGTGCCGGGTGGCGGCGCCGGCGCCGGGGCGGTCGTGGCGGGTGGCGTCGTCGGCGTTCTCGCCGTAGGCGACCGCGTCGAGCTGCTGCTCGCCGACGACGTCCTCGCCGATGCGGGTGAACAGCTCGTCCTTGCAGTGGAAACAGCGGGTGCCGTCGTTCTTCTGGTAGTCCGGGTTCTCGCCCTCGCGGGTGGGGACCTCGAGCACTCGTGCGCCGATCACGTCGGCGACCTGGTGGGCGAGGCGCCGTTCGCGGCGGGCGAGGGACGGGGAGACGCCGAGCAGGGCGACGACGCTGTCCGCACCGAGTGCCCGCACCGCGAGGGCGAGCAGGCACGCGGAGTCGACACCGCCGGAATAGGCGACGCCGAGGCGTCCCACCCCGGCGAGCTCGCCGGAGACGGCGTCGGCGAGCGCGAGCGCCTCTCCGCTCAGCGCCTCGGGGGTCATCGCGGTGACCTCGAAGCCCGGATGGCCGGGCGAGAACAGCGAGGCGGGGGCCGACGGGGCGGTGCCGAGGGTGAGCGGCACGGGCTGCGGGCGCTCGGCGGTGCGGTCCGTGGTCTGTGCGGAGGTCGTCACGTGTTCTGCTCCTCTCCCCCGTCGCGCTCCGCGGCGAGGCGGAACAGCACCTCGCCGGCGTGATCGATGACGAGGGTGTCGGGGTCCTTGCGCAGCGCGTCGATGTCCAGGGAGGCCGGGTCCATGTAGGGCACGTTGTACGCCGCGCACTCCTCGGGGGAGATCGAGGTGGCGAAGTAGCGGTTCACGCGCTGCTTCTCCTCCCCGGTGGCGGGGTCGTAGGTGCCCAGGCCCGTCACATGCGTGGAATGGGCGAGCTCGCCCCAGGGGTGGTCCTTGAACCGGTCCCACTGCTTCGTGAAGTACTCGATGTTGTGGTAGCCGATGTCGCGGATGCCGGGGTGCATCGCGGCGACCTCGGTGATGTGCGGGGCGTAGATGATCACGTCGCCGCCGTCGGCGCAGACGGGCTCGGACTTGTAGAAGCCCTTCGCCCCGGTCCACATGTCGTCGTACATCTCCGGCACCAGGGCGACGATCCGCTTGTAGGGCTTGTCGACGTAGGTGATGTGGGTCTGCGCGGAGATCTTCGCCATCGCGGCCCAGGCGGCCTGCGGGTCGCCGAAGGCGATGGCGTTGAGCTCCTCGCCGCCGGAGAGGACGTCCATGGTGAAGGCGAGCTTCTCGGTGTCGATGAGCTCGCTCGCGGCGTCGATGAGCTGGCGCACCGGGGTGATGCCGAGCGTGCCGATGATGCGGCTGGCGGTGATGAGCGCGCCCACCCAGTGGGAGATGTCGATGACGTCGTGCACCGAGCACCCGGGGAAGAAGTACTTGTTGCCGCCGGAGAAGCCGACCACCTCGTGCGGGAAGACGGGGCCGACGATGAGGTTGACGTCGCTGTCGACGACGAGCTTGTTGATCTGCACCCGCATCGGGATGTCGGTGAGCAGCCCGCCGGTGAGCTCGGCGATCTGGGCGGCGGGGATCTCGCCGAGGTCGGCGATCTGGTCCGGGTCGTCCCAGGCGTGGTTGAGGACCGTCCATTCGGGGTAGGTCGCAGCGGCGCCCTTCTCGCTCGCGCCGAGGAGCCGGTCGATCGCGGCCTCGCTCATCGCGGCGTGGGTGCCGAGCGCGATGAGCACGGTGACGGAGGCGGCGCGGCCGGCGAGCGCGTCGTGGATCGCGGGCAGCACCTTGGGCAGCGGGACGGAGCGGGTGCCGTCGGGGATGATCAGGCAGACGCTCTTGCCGTCGAGATCCTGGGCCGCGAGCTGCTCGGCGACGAAGCCGCGGATCTGCTCATCGCTGAGCACACCCTCGGGACCTCCGAGCAGGGAAGCCCGTTCGGCCAGCCCTTCGGGGATCGGATCGATGGTCGGACCCGGGCTCTGCGGCTGCGTCGTCGTCTGGCTCATCGCTCCACTATGCGCCGTCCCGGCTGAGCAGGACAAGGATGGCCAGGCTGTTGCCATGGGGGCGTGCGGCCGGCGGGCGCGACCTTCCGCGGACGCCGGTGCTCACGCGACGCCTCGCCGCGCACCGATAGGCTCGACGCCATGCAGCGCCGCAGCTCGAACCGGGATTTCTCGGCATACAACGCCGCCCAGCAGGAACGGCCAGTGCGGCCCCTCGCCCGCCGCGCCGCGGAGCTGGCCGCAGACTGCTCGCGGGCCGACGCGCCGGCGACCGCGGTGGAGCTCGGATGCGGCATCGGCATCGAGGCGCGCTTCCTGGCCGCCAGCGGCTTCACCGTGCACACCGTGGACGAGGACGCCAGCATCGAGCAAGCCATGGCGACGCTCTCCACGCAGCTGCCGATCCATCACACCAGAGCCGACCTCGCCCAGCTGCCCGAGCTGCCCCGCACGGATCTCCTCCTGTCCTGCGCCACGCTCCCGTTCGTCCCCCGGCCCGCCTTCGGCGGTCTCTGGGCGAGGATCCGTGAAGCTCTCCGGCCCCGCGGGATCCTCGCCGTCGACCTCTTCGGAGAGCGTGACGAGTGGGCGGACACCGACGGCACCTACCTGCGCCGCGCCGACGTCGAGGCGCTCCTCGACGTGCTCGAGATCCTCGAGCTCACCGAGGAGGAGCGCGACGGCCGCTCCTTCAGCGGCCCCAAGCACTGGCACACCTTCCGCGTGATCGCCCGCGCGCGCTGACGGGAGGAGTCACCGCGCACAGGGACCGCCGTCGGAAGCGCCCCACCCCACGCCCGCTGACAGCCTACCGACCGGCCGACAGCTCGATCAGCTGCGGGTCGCTGCAGCAGCTCTCCGCAGCAGGCGCGAGGGCGTCGCAGCTGCCAAGGAGGTCTGTGGTGCAGACGCCGGTCTCCGGCAGATCGAGGTGGACCGCCTCAGCTGCCTCGTGGTCGCCGGCGAGCGCTGCCGCGATGGAGCGGACCTGTTCGTAGCCGGTGGCCATGAGGAAGGTGGGGGCGCGGCCATAGCTCTTCATGCCCACGATGTAGAAGTTCGCCTCCGGGTGGGCGAGGACTCGCTCCCCGTGGGGCTCGACAGATCCGCACGAGTGGAACTCAGGATCGATCAGCGGCCCCAGCCGTGCGGGCGCTTCGACAGCCGGATCCAGGCTAAGACGGAGCTCGGAGAGCATGGCGAGATCGGGTCGGAACCCGGTTGCGGGGATCAGCACATCCACGTCCACGGCTCGCTCACCGTCCGGGGTGAGGGCGCGGACCGTCAACGCGTCGCCGACGTCGAAGCGGGTGATGGTGAAGGAGGTGAGGACCTCGATGCGTCCGGAATCGACCAGCCGGCGCAGTCGGGAGCCGAGCGCTCCCCGCGCTGCGAGCTCGTCCTGGTCACCGCCCCCGTAGACGCGAGTGAGGTCCGCGGTGCGGACGGCCCAGATGATCGTGGTGGCCGCGTCCAGTTCTGCGAGGTCCAGCAGGGTGTTGGCGGCCGAGTGTCCGGCACCCGTCACCATGACGCGCCTGCCGGTGAAGCGGTCGCGATCACGGCCCTGCACATCGGGTAGCGGCGGTGTGATGTGCCCTGCGGTGAGGGCCTGCTGCTCACCAGGAGCGAGGAGCCCCGCCTGGCCCAAAGGGTTGGGCGCGGACCAGGTGCCGGACGCATCGATGACGGCGGAGGCGAGGACGTCTTCGTTGTGCCCGTCAGCGGTCTCGATCCGGACGAGGAAGGGTGTCTCCTCGCGACGTGCAGTGCGGGTTTTGTCCATGCCGGCGCGGGAGACGGCGGTGACACGCGCGTTATAGCGGATCGACTCGGCGAGCTGAGGCAGCTGCGCGAGAGGTTCGAGGTACTGCTCGCGCAGTTCGTGACCGGTCGGCAGAGCGTCGCTCTCGGGGGCGATCCAGCCGCTGGCCTCGAGGAGACGCTGTGCGGCGGCGTCGAGGTTGTACTGCCACGGGGAGAACAGCCGGGTGTGGCCCCAGTCGGAGATCGCCGCTGCTGCCGTGGACCCGGCCTCGAGGACGACGAAAGACAGGCCACGTTCGGAGAGTTGGGCGGCTGCGGCCAAGCCGATGGGGCCGGCACCGATGATGACTACGGGATGCGAGCTCGTTGCGGTGGTGAGCACGATGGGTCTCCTTGCTGCTGGTGAGGTCAGTTCGAGGTCTGGGTGAGGTCGGTCAGGAGCGCGCGGACGTGGGCGTCGATGTCGTCGCGGACCAGGCGCATGCGCTCCATCCCTTCGATGCCGCGTTGGGAGGGTTCATCGGTGTGCCAGGTGGTCACCGGAGCGGTCATCCCGTCGACCGGCTCGATGACGGCTTCGCCACCGATGACGATCACCTGATCGACGCTGCGCAGCAGGTCCGGGGTGACCTGCTGCGGAACAGCGGAGGACATGTCCGCACCGACCTCGGCGATCGCCTCGGCCGATTGAGCGTTGAGGGCAGCGCCGGGCCGGGTGCCGGCGGAGTGGACCTCGACGGCGTCTCCGGCGTGATGGCGCATGAGGGCGGCCGCCATCTGGGACTTGCCGCCGTTCTTCACGCACACGAACAGGACTGCTGGTCGATCGGTGCTCATCATGGGGTCGCTCTTCTGCTGGGTCATCGGGTGGGGACGGTGGTGTCGCCGGGGAACAGACGACGCCCCATTGCGATGGCGACGTAGACGAGGGCGACGAGGACGGGGACCTCGATCAGCGGGCCGACGACGCCGGCGAGAGCCTGACCGGAGGTGATGCCGAAGGTCCCGATGGCGACCGCGATGGCGAGCTCGAAGTTGTTGCCCGAGGCGGTGAAGGCCACCGTCGTGGACTTCGCGTAGTTCAGTCCGATCGCGCGTCCGAGCAGGAACGCGCCGAGGAACATGCCTACGAAGTAGATCAGCAGCGGCACGGCGATGCGGGCCACGTCCCCCGGGGCGGAGAGGATCGCGTCGCCCTGGAGGGCGAACAGCAGCACGATCGTGAACAGCAGCCCGTACAGCGCCCAGGGTCCGATCTTCGGGAGGAACCGCTCCTCGTACCAGGCCCTGCCCTTCGCCCGCTCCCCGAGGACGCGGGTGAGGAACCCGGCGATCAGCGGGATGCCGAGGAAGATCAGCACACTGAGGACGATGGCGCCGATCGAGAACTCGGCAGAGGTGGTGGGCAGGCCCAGCCACGACGGCAGCGCCTGGAGGTAGAACCAGCCCAGCGCACCGAAGGCGAGGACCTGGAAGACCGAGTTGATCGCCACCAGCACGGCGGCTGCTTCGCGGTCACCGCAGGCGAGGTCGTTCCAGATGAGCACCATCGCGATGCAGCGCGCGAGCCCGACGATGATCAGTCCCGTCCGGTACTCCGGCAGGTCGGCCAGGAAGATCCATGCGAGCGCGAACATCAGGGCCGGGCCGATCAACCAGTTCAGCACCAGCGAGGAGACCATGAGCCGTCGATCCGCACCGATCCTGCGTGTCTCGTCATAGCGGACCTTCGCGAGGACCGGGTACATCATCACCAGCAGCCCGATCGCGATGGGCAGGGAGACGGAACCGATCTTCACCGCCTCCAGCGCCGTGTTCAGGCCGGGGATGAACCGCCCCAGCAGAAGCCCCGCAGCCATCGCGGCCAGGATCCATACCGGGAGCCAGCGGTCAAGGAAGGACATCTCCTCCATCACGCGCGGCTGGTCCACGTCCTTGGTGGTCGTGCTCATGAGGGTGGTTCGCCTTCCATCGATGGTTGTCGATCCGAACGCTATGCTTCACATCGATGACTGTCAATGTAAGGTGGTGGCATGCCCACGACCACCGCACCCACCGATCCCGGGGCCACACCGATGGCTGGTCCCGGCGAATGCTGCACGCTGTCCGCGGGCCCCGTCGGCAGCGCCGACGCGGAGCGGATCGCCTCGGTGCTGAAAGCACTGTCCGATCCCACCCGCCTCCGACTCCTCTCCCGCGTCGTCGCCCAAGGGTGCGATTCGGTCTGCGCGTGCGACCTCACCGAACCGCTCGGCATCAGCCAGCCCACCGTCAGCCACCACATGAAGAAGCTCGTCGACGCCGGCCTGCTCACGCGTGAACAGAAGGGCCGCTGGGCGCACTACTCCGTCGTGCCGTCGGCCTTCGCCGAGCTGCGCGCGTTCCTCGACCTCACCTGAGCCGCGCCCGGCGCGGCCGCAGCCGCCTACGCGTCGTCGTGAGGACAGAGCGTCGGCAGCGACTTCCGCACCTCGTACGAGGGTCACCACGCGAGGACGGATCGGCTGAAGCGTCGGCAGACGTAGACGCGCGAGAACCGTTCGCGCAGATCGGCCTCGTCCTCGAGCCTCGCGTGGCAGAACGCCGCAACCGGGGCGGAGAGGGGAGCGGGGCTCGCCCAGCCCGCGTCCGGATCTCTCCCCCCCAGGTCTTGTAGACGTGGAGGTAGTGCTCCGATTCGGCGAATCCCCGGGCGCGGTACCAGGCCAGTGCGGGCACGTCCTCCCGGGTCCAGGCGTCGATGACGGTCACCGCCGTGCGCTGTGTGTCAGGGCGTTTCCGGCACGCTGTCGAGCCCTCGGGAGGCATGATCGAGGGATGATCCCCGAGCGCTGCGTCTTCCACGCCCGCACGACGCACAATGCCGACGCCCGCGAGCTGCACCCCCTCAGCGTGCTCGAGCGGACGGACCCTCGCGCCTTCGCGTCCGCAATCGCCAAGTACGACGGCACCCCGGAGCGCCGGCGGCTCCGCGAGACCTGGATCCCTGTTCTCGACGCGAGGTGGACCGAGGTGGTGTTCCTCTCCCCCGTGCAGCCGCGTGCGATCTGGGAGGCATGGCGTTCGATCGCCGGGGTCGAGCTGCCGGGGCAGGAGTTCTGGGCGATCCCCGTCGAGGATCTCGGCCCCGCGGTCGTCTTCGATCGACACCTGAGCCGCACGGGTGATCCGATCGACCCGCGCGAGATCGACGCCCTCGACGTCGCCGCCTACCGCTCCTCGGCTGAGACGACGCCACGGAATGCTCGATGGATCGACGAGCTCGCCAGAGCGGGCAGGCGCGGGGCCTGGTTCAACGGGACCCCGCACGTCCTGACGAAGAACCCCGTGCCGCTCCGCTCGGCAGAGGTGATCGACTGGCGGCCGAAGAACGGTTGACCCAGGACGATCGCGGCCGGAGCATGACGGCATGCTCATGACGTCGCAGGACATCGACCCCCGGGCGGTCCTCGGCTTCATCGTCCGCCGACAGCAGACCCCGGAGACGGCGTGCGCGTACCTCGGCACGGATCCGTCGGAGATCCGTGCTGACCTGGAGGGCCTGGACCAGCACTGGCTGGAGACAGTCCGCATCTCCGCCTCGGCGGACGGCCGGATCCACGGTGCGGCCGTCGTCGAGTGGGACGAGGAGCTGGACCGTTCCTGGGTGCACGGCCCCTGGGTGGAGGAGGACGCGCTGCGCACGGCGGGCCCTGAGCTGCTCGCCGCGGTGACGGCGCAGGCCCCGGTCACCGCTCACGAGATGTACGCGGACGTCGCCCACGACGGCATGGCGTGGCTCGCGCAGCACTGCGGGTGGCGCGCAGGCGAAGCCAACTTCGAGTACAGCCGCACCTCTCCCCCGCCCGCCGGTCCGCAGGCCTCCGACGCGCGTGCGGCCACCGGCGCGGACGAGCCGACGCTCCGCGAGCTCCACGAGCACGAGTTCCCCGGAACCTACGCCACCACCGAGGAGCTCCTGGACCCGGACGGCACCTATTCGACGTCCGTGATCGACGGAGAGCGCGCGCCGGTCGGCTACGTGTCCTGGCAGCTGCAGGGCGAGGCCGCCGTGTACATCGACTTCCTCGCCGTGCACCCGGGCGCGCGACGGAAGGGGCTCGGACAGCGCCTGATCGCCGCCGCCCAGGAGGCCTCGGGCAGGAGCACGGTCGCACTGACGGTGGATGAGCACCGCCCCGACGCACGGGCGTTCTACGCCGCGCTCGGCTTCACGCTCACCGCCGCGACCCGGCCCTACCGGCTGCAGAGACCCGCCTGACCCCTCAGGCCGGTACGGGCTCGGGAGCGCTCTCCGCGGCGGCAGCGCGGGCCCCGATATGGACGGGCCGGCTCGCGACGATGCCCGCCGCGAGCTGCGCGATCAGCAGGGCACCGAGCACGACGAGGGGTGCGCCCCAGCCGCCGGTGAGGGCGTGCACGGCCCCGAGCGCGAGGGGGCCGAGGCCCGCCAGGAGGTACCCGAATCCCTGCGCCATGGTGGACAGGTGCCCGGTGTGGTGCGTATCCGGCGAGCGCCACACGATGTACGTGAGCGACAAGCTGATCGAGGCACCCTGCCCGAGCCCCATCACCGTCATCCACGCCCAGGTGGCGCTGGTCGGGGCGAGCCCGAGGCCGAGGTACGCGGCCCCGATGAGCAGCACGGCGATCAGCACGGGGAGCCACCGGGGCTGCAGGCGCCGTGCGATCGCCGGCGTCACCAGAGCGGCGAGGATGCCCGGGAAGGCGGAGTAGGACAGCAGCCACCCGGCCGGCCCGGATGCCATCCCGGCGTCCTGGAGGATCGTGGGGACCCAGGTGAGCGCCGCGTAGTAGCTGGTGCTCTGCAATCCCATGAGCGCGGTCACCGCGAGCGCGGTCGGATCGGTGAACAGCGAGCGCAGCGGCGGCTCCCCCTGCTCGGAGGGCGCATCCGCGACGTCGCCGCTCGTCTTCATGCGGCCCGGAGCGCGCCGGATCTGCGGGATCCAGATCACGGCGGCGAGCACGGCCGGCACCGACCAGAGCGCCAGCGCGGCACGCCAGTCACCGCTCGCGAGCGGGAGCATCGGCACCGTCAGGCCGGAGGCGGCGGCCGCCCCGACGAACAGCGCCGTCGAATACAGCCCCATCATCAGGCCCGCCCGGTGCGAGAAGTCCTGCTTGATCGCGGGAGGCATCACGACGTTGCCGATCGCGATCGCCGCGCCCACGATCACGGTGCCCAGGAACAGGGCGAGGAGGCTGGGGTGCAGGCGCAGCAGGATCCCGGCGGCGAGCGCGAGGATCATCACGCCCAGCAGCCGGTGCATCCCGATGCGGCGCGTCAGCGCGGGCGTGAAGAAGGCGAAGGCCCCGAAGGCGAAGACGGGGATCGTGGTGAGGAGGCTGGCCATGGTCGCCGACAGGCCGAGCGAGGCGCGGATGTCGCCGAGCACCGGTCCGGTGGAGGCGACTCCGATGCGCAGGTTCAGGCCGATGAGGATCAGCCCGGTCCCGAGCAGCAGGAGCCCCCGTCGGCCGCGCACGGGCTCGGGCGGCAGGCCGATCTCCGCAGGTTCCGGCGGCTGCCCGCCCGGGATGGGCTGGTCCTCCAGCGGGGAGAGCTCCTCGCTCGGCGAGGGGTCGTCAGCGGGCACGGATGGGGCTCCTTGTCGGACGTGAAGGCCACGGATGCTGCCGGCGGCGACGCCCGGACCCACTGGGCCTCACATGACGACCCCAGCGGCCCCTCCATTGGACCTCTCCAGCGCGAGGCGTTCCACCGGTACGCTGACCGGCGATGCTCGAATCCCGCCTCCATTCTCTCGCGCCGGAGCAGATCCACCTGCTCGGGCACGACGAGCGCACGCCCTCACATGTCCATGAGCAGGGCCACCTCGTCTATCCCGCCAGCGGCGTGCTCTCGATCGTCACGGAGGACGGCTCGTGGATCGCGCCACCGAACCGCGCGGCCTGGATCCCGGCCGGGTCGTTCCATCAGCATCGTGCGCACGGCGCGACGGACATGCGCATCGTGTTCATGGCGGATGCCGCCGCGGGGCTCCTGCCCGCGCACCCCTCCGTGCTCGCGGTGACACCTCTCGCCCGCGAGGCCACCCTCGCCCTGACCAGCGACGTCCCGCGCACTGCGGAGAGCCGGGAGCGGCTGCGGCGAGTCATCATCGACGATCTCACCGCCGCCCCGGAGCAGCCGCTCCACCTTCCCGAGCCCCGCGACGAGCGGCTCCGGGCGCTCACCCACCTCGTGGAGCAGGAGATGGAGGACCCGGCCACGCTGGAACAGCTCGGTCGGCGCATCGGGGCCGGGGAGCGCACCCTCAGCCGCCTGTTCCAGCAGACCACAGGCATGAGCTTCCGCCAGTGGCGCATCCAGCTGCGGATCCACCGCGCACTGCTGCTGCTCACCGACGGCCTCTCCGTGGTGGACACGGCGACCGCCTGCGGCTGGGCCAACCCCAGCGCCTTCATCGACGCCTTCACCGCGCTGGTGGGCCAGACCCCGGGCCGCTACCAGCGATCGCTGCGCGGCGCCTCGAGCCCGCTGCCGGAGACGCCGCCCCGCTGAGGAGCAGGCAGCCTCACCAGCATGTCCTCCTCCGCCGGGCGCGCGGCGAGCACGGCGGGGTCAGCTCCCCTCAGGCCTCCGGGATCTCGCGGTCGAAGGTCTCCGGCGTGATCGAGGCCGGTTCCGGGCCGCCGCGCACACCGGTGTCCAGCGCGTCGATCCGCGCGAGCTCGTCGGCGGTGAACTCGAACCCGGCCACGTCGAAGTTCTCCGCGATGCGCTCGGGCCGGACGGATTTCGGGATCGCGGAGCGCCCCTGCTGGAGATGCCACCGCAGCATCACCTGCGCCCGCGTCCTGCCATGCGCCTCGGCGATCTCGCCGAGCACAGGGTCCTCGAAGGTGGAGCGGGGGCTGTCGCCGCGGTAGCTGGTGATGCCGCCGATCGGGGACCAGGCCTGGGTGAGGATGCCGTGCTCGGCGTCGGCCGCCTGCACGTCGACCTGGGTGAAGTAGGGGTGCACCTCGACCTGGTTGACGGCCGGGACGACCGAGGTCTCCGCGAGCAGGCGATCCAGCACATCGGGCATCACGTTGCTGATGCCGATCGCGCGCACCCGCCCGTCGGCCAGGAGGGTCTCGAGCGCCTTGTACGCGCCGATGGTGCGTTCGAAGTCGGTGGGCACCGGCTGGTGCAGCAGGAGCAGATCGATCTGGTCCACGCCGAGCTTTCCCGCGCTCTTGTCGAAGCCGTGCAGGGCGCCGTCGTAGCCGTAGTCCGTGATCCACAGCTTCGTCTCGAGGAACACCTCGGAGCGGTCCAGCTCGGCGCGGCGGAGGGCCTCGCCCACCTCGCGCTCGTTGCCGTAGGCGGCGGCGGTGTCGATCAGGCGATACCCGACGCGCAGCGCCTCGGCGACCGCGGAGACCGTCTCCTCCGGCGGAGTCTGGAAGACGCCGAAGCCCAGCGCGGGCATCCGGACGCCGTTGTTCAGGGTGAGGGTGGTGGTCATGTCGTGCTCCTGGGTGAGATGTCCTGGTCGGTGGCGGCGAGGCTGCCGAGCAGCCGGATCCGTTCCTCGGTGGGGCTGCCGGGCTCCGCGGTGTAGGCGAACATGAACCAGTCCGGGTTCGCGGGCAGGTCCATCGCCTCGTAGCTGAGCTCGAGATCCCCCACCACGGGGTGGTGGATCCGCTTCGCTCCGGCGCGGTGGTGGCGCACGTCGTGCACGGACCAGCGCTGCCGGAAGGCGTCGCTGCGGGTGACGAGCTCGCCGATCAGGTCCGTCAGCCCCTTGTCCAGCGGGTTCTGCCCGGCATAGGTGCGCATGGTCGCCACGATGCCGTCCGCGTTCGCCTCCCAGTCGGGGAAGAAGAGGCGCGCGGCGGGATCGAGGAAGGTGAACCGTGCCGTGTTCGCCCGGCCGGAGGGGTCCTCGAACAGCGGCGCGTACAGGGCGCGGCCCAGTGCGTTCGCGGCCACGAAGTCCATCCGGCGGTCCCGCACCCACACCGGAGCGCCGGTGACCGCGTCGAGGAAGCGCTGGAAGGCCGGGGTGACGCCCTTCTCGCAGGCCTTCTTGCGCCTGCGCATCGGGCGGGGTCCGGCCGCGCGGGCCAGATCGTCCAGGTGGTCCCTCTCCGCCTCGTCGAGCCGGAGAGCCTGTGCGACGGAGTCGAGCACCTCGGCGGAGACCCCGGCGAGGTCCCCGCGCTCCATCCGCGCGTAGTACTCGACGCTCACGCCGGCGAGCATCGCGACCTCCTCGCGGCGCAGGCCGGGCACCCGACGGCGGGAGCCGCCGATGATGCCCGCCTGCTCCGGGGTGATCCGGTCCCTGCGCGTGCGCAGGAAGTCCGAGACCGCTGTTCGATGATCCATGCGCCCACGGTAGGACCGGTCCCGTGCGGAAAGGAGGAACCGTCAGTACACGGATCAGCGGCCCCTCCCTCCTCCGGCGGCATCGCGCATAGAGTTCCCGGACCATCCCCGACCCCGTCCCGAGGACCTCTCCCCCGTGAACCGTCTCCTGGTGCCGACCTCCGCGCTGATGTGGGGGCTGCAGATCGCCTTCCTCAGCCCGTCTCTCGCGCTGATCCTGGCCACCCTCTACGGGGCCGGCACCACCGAGATCGGGTGGGTGCTGGCGATCTACAACGCGAGCGGCTTCCTCGCCTCGCTGGTGGTGCCCGCCTGGGCGGACCGCCGCCAGGAGTATCTGGGGCCGATGCTGCTCAGCGGCGTGCTCACGGTGCTGCTGGTGCTGCTGCTGGCCCTGGTCACCACCCTGCCCCTGGTGACCATCGTGCTGGTGGTGGTGGGCGGACCGGCCGGGGTGGGGGTCTCGCTGCTGTGGGCGCATCTGCGCCATGCCGGGGCGCGGCCCGCGCAGATCGTGAACACGCGCGCGATCGTCTCGGTCGCGTGGGTCGCGGGGCCTCCGCTCGCGACGCTCATCATCGGCTGGTTCGGGCCGCAGGCGATCCTGCTCGCGATCGCTCTGGTGGCGCTGGCGAACATCGGCACCACGATGCTCATGATCCGCGGCCACCGCGCCGCCCTCGCCTCCGGCACCCCGCCGGCCCCCGCGCACGAGGAGGACGACGTCTCCCTCGGCACGGCGGGCATCGTGCTGGTCACCGCCGCGTTCGTGCTGCTGCAGGCCACGAATGCGACCGCCATGTCGTTCCTGGCCGTGTACGTGCCGCAGACGATGGGCGCGGACGTGGTGTGGGCCGGTGTCGCGCTCGGGGTCGCCGCCGGCCTCGAGGTGCCGGCGCTCATGATCGTCGCGCGGCTGACCACGCGGCACTCGAGCCTCGGCCTGATCCTCACCAGCTGCGTGGCCGGGATCGCCTACTACCTGGGCGTCGCCGTGGCGTCCGGGCCGATCCTGCTGATCGCGCTGCAGGTGCTCAACGCCTGGTGCTTCGCGGGGATCGGTGGGGTGGGGCTCACCCTGTTCCAGCAGATGATCCGTCGGCCGGGCCTGTCCACCGGGCTGTACATGAACACCCGGCGGGTGGGCGCGATCCTCTCCGGCCCGCTCATCGTGCTCGGCGGGGCGACCGTCCTCGGCCAACGCGCCACGTTCCTCGCCTGCGCCCTGCTGACCCTGGTGGGCCTGCTGATCATCGCCGTGGCGGGCCGGCGCAGCTCTCAGATCGTGGCCACCGAGCCCGCGTCGACCCGGTAGTTCGAGCCGGTGACGAAGGAGGCGCGGTCCGAGCACAGGAACGCGACCACGGCCGCGACCTCCTCGGGCTCGCCCCGGCGCTCGAGCTCGAGGTGCGGCCGCTGCTCCTGGAGGAAGGAGCGGATGGCCTCGTCCCGGTCGACGCCGAGCTGCACGGCGCGCTTGTCCATCATCGCGTCGGTCATCGGCGTGTGGATGAACGCCGGGGAGACCGCGTTGACCAGCAGGCCCTCGCGCGCATAGGTGCGCGAGAGGCCCTTGGACAGCGCGAGCAGCCCGGCCTTGGAGGCGCAGTAGGGCAGCTCGTCGTCGTAGGGCTGCACGGCATCCTCCGAGGTGAGGAACACCAGGCGGCCCCAGCCGCCGCGCCGCAGGGCCGGCAGGAACTGCCGGGTGATGCGCACGGCGCCGAGCAGGTCCGTGGTCAGCGTGTCCACCCACCCCTGGTCGTCGATCTCGTGGAACAGCCCCTGCGCCCCGGTGACCCCGGCGGCGTGGACGAGGATGTCGATGTCGCCGAGCGCCTCCTGGACCGCCGCGCCGAGCGCTTCGATCTCCTCGAGGCGGGTGACGTCGGCGGCGTGGTGCAGCACTCGGCCCGCGGAGGGGTCGAGGGAGTCCGCGGCGCGGGCGAGCTCCTCGGGGTCGCGGTCGGTGAGGAACACCGTGACCCCCGCGTGCAGGAGCTCCTGCGCGCTGTGCCAGCCGATCCCGGAGTCGCCCCCGGTGATCAGCGCCTTCTTCCCGGTGATGTGCAGGTCCATGGTCAGCCGATGCTCCCTCGCAGCAGGTCCCGGTCGGTGATCCGGTCGGCGATGACCGTGCGGGCGGCGTCCCGCGCGCCGTCGATCTGCCACATCAGCACGCCGACGGGCCGGCCCTGGTCATCGAGGTAGTAGACGACGCTGCGCTGGGTGTCGTGGTGGACCTCGAGCACCTCGAGGGAGGGGTCGAGGGTGCCGACGGCCTCCCAGCGCACCCCGTAGACCATCGAGTAGAAGTAGGGGGTGTGGTCGTAGGGGGCCTCGGCGCCGGCCATCGCGCGCCCGGCGGCCGCGCCGGATTCACGGGCGTGGTCGACGTGCTCGATGCGGGTGCGGCCGAGGATCGCGTCGGGGTACTCGATGATGTCTCCTGCCGCCCAGATCGCGGGGTCGGAGGTGCGCAGGTGCTCATCGACCACGACGCCTTCGGAGACCTCGAGCCCTGCCTGTCGGGCGAGGTCGAGGCGGGGCTCGGCGCCGAGGCCGATCACGACGATGTCGCCGCCGACGGCGGTGCCGTCATCGAGGGTGACGCCGACGTCCGCATCGTCCTGCACGGTGACCTTCTCGGCGCGCCGGCCCGGCAGCAGCTCGACGCCGTGGTCGGTGAACAGCTTCTGATAGCGCTCCGCGAGGCTCGGCGGGAACTGGGAGGCGCCGAGCACGTCGTCGGGGAACACGAGGGTGACGTGGGCGCCGTTCAGCGAGAGGGACGCGGCGATCTCGGCGCCGATGTATCCGCCGCCGACCACCACCGCGCGCGACCCGTCGGTGAGCAGGTGCCGCAGGGTGCGGTAGTCCGCGAAGCTGCGGAAGTGGATGACGCGCTCGTCCTCGGGGCCCTCGAGACGGCGCGGCTCGGACCCGGTGCCCAGCAGCAGCGTGCCGTAGCCGATGCGCTCCCCGCCCTCGAGCTCGACCTGCTTCGCCTCGCGGTCGATCGCGGTGACCACGGTGCGCACCCGCAGCTCGGCGCCGGTGTCCTCCGCGGTGCCCAGCGGAACGGCGTCCTCGCCGAACTCGGGATCGATCCACAGCTTCTTCGTGAGCGCGGGGCGGGTGTAGGGAGCGTCCTCGTCGGAGCTGAGGATGCCGATGCTGCCCGTCGCTCCGTGCTCGCGCAGCGCGCGGGCGGCGTCATCGGCGACCTGCCCGCCCCCGATGATCAGATGGTCGTACGAGGTCATCTCGGAGATCTCCTTCGTCACGGCGTCGGGATACCCCGAGTAGACCTGCTGGGCCGGAGAACGTCGAGCCTTGGGCGGAAGATCGACCGTTCGGTCCTGCCGCACGGCCGCGGGTGTGAGGTTCACGAAGACGCCTGCTCACCGTGCCCGCACCCGCCGTACCGTGTCAGAGGCACAAGAAGCCCTCCCGCCGTCCCCACCCCCGGAGCAGCACCGCACGATGAGCACGACCACGCAGCCCTCCCCCGCCCCCGCGACGGCCCGTCGCCGGCCCGGTCTGAAGGCGCGCCACCTGCACTTCATCGCGCTCGGCTCCGCGATCGGGACGGGCCTGTTCTACGGCTCGGCCGGGGCGATCCAGGCCGCCGGGCCCGCCGTCCTGCTGGTGTACCTCGTGGGCGGCGCCGTCGTGTACTTCATGCTGCGCGCCCTCGGGGAGATGGCGGTGCGGATGCCGATCTCCGGCTCCTTCGCCGAGTACACGCGCCGCTTCCTGGGCCCCTGGGCGGGGTACATCACCGGCTGGATGTTCGCCTTCGAGATGCTCATCGTGTGCCTCGCCGATCTCACCGCGATCGCGATCTACATGCGGCTGTGGTTCCCGGACACCGCGCAGTGGATCTGGGTGGCGGCCACGCTGCTCATCGTGGGCGCCGCGAACCTCGCGAGCGTGCGCTGGTTCGGGGAGCTCGAGTTCGTGTTCACGATCATCAAGGTCGGTGCCGTGATCGCGATGATCGTGGGCGGCGCGGCGATCCTCGCCTTCGGGCTCGGCGACCCCTCCACCCCCACCGGGCTGGGGAACCTCACGGCCGATGGCGGCTTCTTCCCGCACGGTCCGGGCGGGATGATCAGCGCCTTCATCCTGGTGCTGTTCGCCTTCGGCGGCACCGAGATCATCGGCGTGGCCGGCACCGAGGCGGAGGATCCGGGCACCGCGATCCCGAAGGCCGTGAACACCGTGCCGGTGCGGATCCTGCTGTTCTACGTGCTCGCGATCGGGGTGATCCTGCTGCTGACCCCCTGGCAGCAGATCACCGGCGAGGAGTCGCCGTTCGTGCAGATCTTCTCCACCCTCGGCGTGAACTGGGCGGCGGCGCTGCTGAACGTCGTGGTGATCACCGCGGCGCTCTCGGCCATCAACGCGGACCTCTTCGGCGCCGGCCGCGTGGTCGCCGGCATGGCCCGGGAGCGCCTCGCCCCGCGGGCGCTCGCGAGCACGGTCCGGGGAGTCCCCGTCGTCACCACGCTCGCGATGCTGGGCGTGCTGGTGGTGGGGGTCGCGCTGAACTGGGCGCTGCCCGAGAGCGTGTTCACCATCGTCGCCTCGCTCGCCACCTTCGCGACCGTCTTCGTGTGGCTGATGATCCTCCTCGCGCAGGTCGCCTCCCGCCGCGGCATGAGCCGCCCGGAGCGGGACGCCCTCGAGTTCCCGGTGCCGCTGTGGCCCTACGGGCAGGCCTTCGCGATCGCGTTCATCCTCTTCACCTTCGGGATCATGGTGTGGCAGCGCGAATACCACACGGCGCTGCTGGTGGGAGTCGGCTTCGTGGCGGGGATGTCGCTGCTGTACGCGGCGACGGGCCGGCACCGCCGCTGACCTGTGCGGCAGAATGGGGGCCGACACCGCTGTCCCCGGGCGAGGAGGCCCCTCATGGACGAGATCGTGATCGTCGCCGCTGCCCGCACCCCGCAGGGCCGCCTGCTCGGGGCGCTGTCCTCCCTCTCCGCCCCGCAGCTCGGCGCCCGCGCCCTCGAGGGGGCGCTCGCGCGCGGCGGCGTCGACCCGGCCGCGGTGGACGCCGTGATCATGGGGCAGGTGCTGCCCGCCGGCTCGGGCCAGAACCCGGCCCGCCAGGCGGCGATCGGTGCCGGGATCGGCTGGGACGTGCCGGCGCACGGCGTCGACAAGGTGTGCCTCTCGGGCCTGACCGCGGTGATCGATGCGGCGAGGATGATCGCCGTGGGCGATGCGGAGGTGGTGGCCGCCGGGGGCATGGAGTCGATGTCCCAGGCGCCCCACCTGCTCATGCGCTCGCGCACCGGATGGAAGTACGGGGCCGTCGAGGCGCTCGACCACATGGCCCATGACGGCCTCACCGATGCCTACGACCGCGAGAGCATGGGGCAGTCCACCGAGCGGCACAACCCCCGCTTCGGGGTCACGCGCGAGGAGCAGGACCACGTCGCGGCCCTCTCGCACCAGCGCGCCGCCGCGGCCGCGGGCGCGGGCATCCTCGCCGAGGAGATCGTGCCCGTCGAGGTGCCGCAGCGTCGCGGCGATCCGCTCGTGGTGACCGCCGACGAGGGGATCCGCCCCGAGACCACGCCCGAGGCCCTCGCGGCGCTGCGCCCCGCCTTCGCCGAGGGCGGCAGCATCACCGCGGGAAACTCCTCGCAGATCTCCGACGGCGCGGCGGCGCTGCTGCTCACCATCCGCTCGCGCGCCGCGCAGGAGGGATGGCAGGTGCTGGCCTCGCTCGGGGCCTGGGGCCAGACGGCCGGGCCGGACAACTCCCTGCAGGCACAGCCCGCCGACGCGATCGCCCGGGCGCTCGCGAGGCAGGGCCTCGCCGCCGCCGCTCTGGACCTCGTGGAGATCAACGAGGCCTTCGGGGCGGTGGTCGCCCATTCGCAGCGCGCCCTCGGCCTGCCCGAGGAGATCGTGAACCCCCACGGCGGGGGCATCGCCCTCGGCCATCCGATCGGCGCCTCCGGCGCGCGGCTCGTCGTCCATGCCGCCCATGAGCTGCGCCGTCGCGGCTCCGGCACGGCCGCGGTCGCGCTCTGCGGCGGGGGCGGGCAGGGCGAGGCGCTCCTGCTCACCCGCTGAGGGCGCGAGCCGCCCGCGGCCCCGAGTTCGGCGGCTCGAACTCGCAGGTTTGCTAGCGTTCGAGCATGTCCGTCTCCGAGCTCTCGATGAGCACCCAGAACTACCTCAAGGCGATCTGGAGCCTCGGGGAATGGTCCACGGACCCCGTCACCACCTCCGCGCTCGCGGCCCGCGTGGGCGTGCGGCTCTCGACGGTCTCGGACGCGCTGCGCAAGCTCACCGAGCAGGGGCTGCTCGAGCACACCCCGTACGGCGCGATCACCCTCAGCGAGCAGGGCCGCACCCACGCGCTGGCGATGGTGCGCCGCCACCGGCTGATCGAGACGTTCCTCGTCGAGGTGCTGGACTACAGCTGGGACCAGGTCCATGACGAGGCCGAGCACCTCGAGCACGCCGTCTCCGACTTCCTCGTCGAGCGGATGGACCAGCACCTGGGCCATCCCTCGCGCGATCCGCACGGCGACCCGATCCCCGCCGCCGACGGCAGCGTCGAGCGGCCGGACGCCGTGCTGCTGTCCGAGCTTCCCGCCGGGTCGACGGTTCGGGTGGAGCGGATCTCGGACGCGGACCCGCAGCTGCTCACCTTCTTCGCCGAACGGGGCATCGGGATGGGCACCGTGCTGGACGTGCGCCCCGGCACGCCGTTCTCCGACGCGGTCGAGGTCGCGGTCAGCGGAGCGCAGGAGAGCCTGACGCTGGGCCGCTCCGCGACCGGCGCGGTGTGGGTCACGCTCGCGCCGGGCTCGCCCTCCGGCGCCGACGCGCGCTGAGCGCCCGGCCCAGCAGCCCGCGCCGCGGCTCGAGCAGGTACACCAGGGCGAACACCGCGCCCTGCACGAGCACCACCAGCCCGCCCGAGGAGGCATCCACCCAGAAGCTGAGCAGGATGCCCAGCACCGCGGAGCTCACGGAGATCGCGGGGGCGATCAGCAGCATCCGGCTGAAGCGGTCCGTGAGCAGGTGCGCCGTGGCGCCGGGGACGATGAGCATCGCGACCACGAGCACCACCCCCACCACCTGCAGCGCGACCACCGCGGTGAGGGCCAGCACGCCCAGCAGCAGGCCGCCCAGGAAGCGGGGCGAGAGGCCGATGGCCCGCGCGTGCAGCGGGTCGAAGGCGTAGAGCGTGAGGTCTCGTCGCTTGAGCAGGAGCGTCACGAGCGCGACGCCGGCCAGCAGGCAGATCTGCAGCAGGTCCCCGCGCGAGACCCCGAGGATGTTGCCGAAGATGATGTGGTTCAGGTCCGTCTGGCTGGGGGTCACCGAGATCAGCACGAGCCCGAGGGCGAACAGGGTGGTGAACACGATCCCGATCGCGGCATCCTCCTTCACCCGGCTGGTGCCGCGGACCGCTCCGATGAGCACGACGGCGAGGAGCCCGAAGACGAGCGCGCCGAGGGCGAACGGCGCCCCGACCATGTAGGCGAGGACCACGCCGGGCAGCACGGCGTGGGAGACGGCGTCCCCCATCAGCGACCAGCCCACCAGCACGAGCCAGCAGGACAGCAGGGCGCACACGACTGCGGCGGCGACCGTCGCCAGGAGCGCCCGCAGCATGAAGTCGTACTGCAGCGGCACGAGGACCAGGTCGAGCAGGCTCATGCCGCGCCTCCCTCGTCGAGGCGGCCCAGCGGGTCGAGTCCGAAGGCGAGCGCGAGCCGCTCCGGTGCGAGGGCCTCCTGCACCGGTCCCTGGAAGAGCACCCGGCGCAGCAGCAGCACCGCCTCGTCGGCGAGCTGGGGCAGGGCGTGGAGGTCGTGGGTGGAGACGAGCACGGTGCATCCGTCGGCCGCGAGCTCGCGCAGCAGGGAGACCATCGTGGCCTCGCTGCGCTTGTCGACCCCGGCGAAGGGCTCGTCCAGCAGCAGCACCCGCGCCCCCTGCGCGATGCCGCGCGCCACGAAGGCGCGCTTGCGCTGCCCTCCGGAGAGCCGGCCGATCTGGCGGTCCGCGTACTCGGTGAGCTCCACCCGCTCGAGCGCCTCCGCGACCGCGCGCCTGTCCGCGGGACGCACCCGACGGGTGAGGCCCTGGTGGCCGTAGCGGCCCATCATCACCACGTCCCGGACGGAGACGGGGAAGGCCCAGTCCACGTGCTCGCTCTGCGGGACGTAGCCGACCAGGCCGCGGGCGCGCGCCGCACGGGGGTCCGCGCCGCCGAGCGCGACCGTGCCGGCGTCGGGCCGCAGCATCCCCATGATCGCGGTGAACAGGGTCGACTTCCCCGAGCCGTTCATGCCGATCAGCCCGGTCACGCGCCCGGGGGCGACCTCGAGGCTCGCCCCGTCCAGGGCCGTCACCTCGCCGTAGCGCACCACGAGATCCTGCACGCTGATGGCCGTCATGCCGCGCCTCCCGTCAGCGCCTCGACGATGGTGTCGGCGTCGTGGTGCAGCAGGTCGAGGTAGGTGGGCACCGGGCCGTCCGGCGCCGAGAGCGAGTCGACGTAGAGGGTGCCGCCGAACTGCGCGTCGGTCGCCTCGACCACCTGCTGCATCGGCGCGTCCGAGACGGTGGACTCGCAGAACACGGCCGGGACGTCCTGGGCGTCGACGTGGTCGATCACCGCGGCGATCTGCTGCGGGGTGGCCTGCTGCTCGGCGTTGACGGGCCAGATGTACTGCTCGCTCAGGCCCACGTCCCGCGCGAGGTAGGAGAAGGCGCCCTCGCAGGTCACCAGCGAGCGCTGCTCCTCGGGCACGGTCTCGAGCTCGGCGACGAGGTCGTCGTGGACCTCCTGCAGCTGCGCGGTGTACTCCGCGCCCTGGGCGGCGTAGTCCTCGGCGTGCTCGGGATCCAGCTGGGAGAACGCCTCGACCATGTTCTCGACGTAGACCTGCACGTTCAGCGGGCTCATCCAGGCGTGCGGGTTCGGCTTGCCGGCGTCGACGTCGCCGGTGATGTCCATGACCTCGACCCCCTCGGAGACCACCACATGGGGCACGTCCACGGAGTCGACGAACTGGGCGAACCACGCCTCGAGCCCCAGGCCGTTGTCGAGCACGAGATCCGCCTCGGAGGCGGCGGCGATGTCGCGCGGGGTGGGTTCGTAGCCGTGGATCTCGGCCCCGGCCTTGGTGAGGGAGGCGACCTCGAGGTGGTCCCCGGCCACGTTCTGCGCGATGTCCGCGAGCACCGTGAAGGTGGTCAGCACCAGGGGCCTGTCCTTCTGGGCCCCGCTGGAGGCGATCCCGCACCCCGCGAGCACGAGCGCCCCGACGACAGCGGCGCCGAGCATCCTCCACCAGCGTGTACGCATCACAGCACATCCTTCTTCGTTGTCCCGCACTGCCAATGTTCGTTGCACCGAACTTGCCAGATCCTACCCGCCCGACGGAGAGCGACGCGCCGACGCCCGTCATCCATTCGTTGATGCATGCATTAGAGTGCCGGCGTGGAATCCCTGGAACTGCCCTGGCTCGATACGCCCGAGTCGCGCCCGCTCGCCGAGCGCATCGCCGCCTCCGTCGCGCAGCAGATCGCCGAGGGGGACATCGAGCCCGGCGAGCTGCTCACCGAGGTCGAGGTCGCCGCCCGGCACGGCGCGAGCCGCACCCCCGCCCGCGAGGCGATGCTGAAGCTCGAGCGATGGGGCCTGGTGCGCCTGGTGCCGAAGAAGGGCGCGCTGGTCACGAGCCCCACGGCGCGGGAGCGGCGTGAGCTGCTGTCGGTGCGTTCGATGCTCGAGAGCCACGCCGTCACCCGCATCGCGGAGTCCGAGCCGCAGCGCGCCGCGCTGCTCGCCGAGCTCGCCCCGCTCCTCGAGGCCCAGCGGGAGGCCGTCGGCCGCCCGGCGGAGTTCGCGCTGCTCGACCATTCCTTCCATCTGCGGATCGCGCTGCGCGACGAGAACCGGGTCGTCGAGGAGATCCTCCGCTCGCTGAGCCCGCGCCTGTTCCGGCTCACGCACCTCGCGGTCACCGCTCCCGCCGCGGATCTCGCCGCCCTCCACCGCGAGCACGCGGAGCTCGCCGAGGCGGTGCGCCGGCGGGACGTGGCCCGCTTCCGCACCCTCATCGACCGCCACCTGGTCGCCGGACACGAGCACTACGAGGTCATGCCGTGAGCCGCCGGGGCGTCGCGCCCTGGCTGCGGGTGGCACCGACCGGCTTCGTGCTCGCGTGGGGCGGCAACCACTTCACGCCGCTGCTGCACGTGTACGAGACGGTGGGCGGCTACGCGCCGTGGCAGGCGAATCTGCTGCTGGGCATGTACGTGGTGGGGCTGGTGCCCGGGATGCTGCTGGCCGCCGCGCTCTCGGACCGCCACGGCCGCCGGCCCCTGGCCGTCGTGGGCCTGCTCAGCGCCGCGCTCGCGAGCGCGCTGCTGGCCCTGGGGATGGGCAGCTTCCCGGTGCTGTGCCTGGGCCGCGCGATCGCGGGGATCGGGGTGGGCATCGGCATGTCCGTGGGCTCGAGCTGGATCAAGGAGCTCTCCGCCCCTCCGCACGAGGCCGAGGCGACCCCCACGGCGGGGGCCCGGCGCTCCTCGATGACCCTCACCCTCGGCTTCGCGATCGGCGCCGGGGCGACGGGCTCGCTCGCGCAGTGGGCGCCGCTGCCGGGGCAGCTCCCCTACCTCGCCCACCTGCTGCTGTGCCTCGTCGCGGCCGCGGCGCTGCCCACCGCCCCGGAGAGCCTCCCGCGCTCGCTGCGCGCCCGCGGCTCCCTGCGGGAGGACCTGCGCGTCCCCTCGGCCGGCCATCCGATCTTCCGGCGCCTCGTGCTGCCCGCGGCGCCGTGGGTGTTCGCCGCGGCGGGCGTCGCCTACGCGATCCTGCCCAGCACCGTCGAGGACCGCCTCGGCGACTCCGCGACGATCTACGCGACCGGCCTGACCGTGCTCACCCTCGGCGTCGGCGCCCTCGCACAGGGCACCGTCGCTCTGCTGAACCGGCTCACGCGCGGCCGCGCCTTGCTGGTGGGCATGAGCGGCATGGCGGTGGGGATGGCCCTGGCCGCGCTCGCGAGCACCCTGCACAGCCCCCTGTTCGTGGCGGGCGTGGCCGCGGTGCTCGGCGCCTCCTACGGGGTGTGCGTGGTGGCGGGGCTGCTCATCGCCCAGTCCCTCGCGACCCCGCGGGACCTCGCCGGCATCACCGGGGTGTACTACTCGCTCGCCTACCTCGGATTCCTGCTGCCCACGCTCCTCGCGGCGCTCACGCCGGTGCTGTCGTACACCGGCGGGCTGCTCGGCGTCGCCGCGCTCAGCGTGCTGTGCCTGACGCTCGTGGCCCTCGGGCTGCGCCGGCCCCCGGCGGTCCCGACGACCGCGCCGGACAGCGCGGACCTCCCGGCCGCGGAGGAGGAGCTGGCGCTCACCCGGTGACGGTGCGGGCGAACTCGTGCATCTGCTCGAGCCGGCCCCACTCGTCGTCATCCGTGCCGGCGTAGACGTAGGAGATCCGGCCGGCGTAGCCGACGTCGCGCAGCACGGTGAGGGCGCGGGTCAGATCCTCCGCATCGAGCACGCCCGGCGAGCTCTCGCGCGCCTTGACCTGGGAGCACTCCGCGCCCCCGGCCACGGCGGCGATCTGCTCGTACTTGTCCTCGCCGGTCCAGTTGCCGGTGTCGATGAGCAGGCCCACCTCGCCCTCGAGCCGGTCGAGCAGGTCCCGCGTGGTGGCCGCGTCGACCAGCAGCGACTTCCAGTTCTCGGTGAGCAGGCGGAGGCCGGGATGCGCCGCGGCGAGCGCCCGGAGCCGGCGAGCGCTCAGCGCGAGCGTCTCCTGCGTCGGCGGCTGGTCCCCGGCGGGCACCCGCACCCGCGGGGCGCCGAGCTGCTCGGCGATCTCGATCCAGCCCGACAGCCAGCGCTGCTGCCGCTCGCCGCGCTCGGGATGGGTCACGTCCCCGTCGTCCACGAGGAAGCACTCGAGGTCCACGCCGGCGGCGCGGAAGGCGTCGCGCACCTCGGCGAGATACGAGGCCTCGGTGCGCGGCAGGTAGAAGTGGCACAGCTGGGCGCTGGCGAATCCGTGTGCGGCGAGCTGCGCGGGCAGCTCGAGCAGGTCCAGACCGTCTGTGGAGGGGTTCTCGGTGAGCACGCCGGAGGGGGCGGAGCCCGGTGCGACGAAGCGGCCCATCGTGCGGAACAGGGACCAGGTGTGGAGGGACTTGGTGGGGTCGAGAGCGTGGGGCATGGGAGCTCCTGGGGTCGGGGCGGGGAGGCGGGGACGATCAGGCCTGCTGGCAGACCCATCCGGCCGGGAGGGTCCCGGTGCGCAGCAGCTCCCGCACCCGGGCGCCGTCCTCGGCGTCGAGATCCGCATCCAGGTGCGGGTAGATGACCGGCTCCTCCTTCGCGTTGTGGTCCTCGAGCAGGGAGAGCAGCTCCCGGCAGGCGGTCTCGAGCCCCTCGGTGCCGGTGGCGGGGTCCTCGAGGTCGGCGGCGAGGGCGTCCATGCGGCGCCACAGCTCGCCGCGCTCGCGCCGCATCACCATCAGCGGCATCATCAGCGGGCCGGGCAGCAGGCGCGGGAAGACGATCTCCTCCTCGAGATAGATGTGGCGGCGCAGCGCCTCCATCGCTCCTCGCAGCGGCGCGGCGCGGCGGCGGGGCTCCGGCTCCGTCGCGGCGAGGTACGCCTCGATGCCGGCGTCGATCTCGTGGTGCTCGCGGGTGAATGCTGCGGCGAGGGAGGGCTCCTCCTCGCCTCGGGATGTGGTGTGCATACCGTGTCCTCCTGGCGCTGCGGCACGACCGTCGCCGCTCACGCTACTCCCGTCGCCAGGCTCGGCGCGGTGCCGGGTAAGAGGTCCCAGGGGGCGCATACCCCTGCCCGGTATGGTCGCGGGCGACCTGACGTCGTCCCCGGAGGATCGCCCCGTGCTCACCTCACGCCCCGCCCCTGCCCTCCCGCGCCGTGCCCTGGGCGGAATCCTGGCGCTGCCCGCCCTCGCCCTCGCGGGGTGCTCACGGGATGCCGGGACGGAGGCAGCGGCAGATCCGGCGCAGGAGCTGCTGAGCGCCCACGACCTCGACGGCCTCGGGGCGCGGGAGATCATCGACCGCCTCGAGGCGCTGCCGCTTCCGGAACGCCCCCAGGACCTGCTCGCCTCGGTGCTGCCGGAGAGCCTCTCCCTCAGCGACGCCGCCGGCACGGAGGTCTCGCTGCCGCTGCCCGATGGGGAGTTCTACGTCTCGATCGCCCCGTTCGTGGAGGCCACCCACGAGTGCGTCATGCACAGCCTCACCACCTGCCTCGGCGAGCTGCAGGAGCAGGAGCTCGAGGTGTCGGTGACCACGGCCGACGGCGAGGTGCTCCTCGATGAGGTGCGCGCCACGGCCCCGAACGGCTTCCTGGGACTGTGGCTGCCGCGCGACCAGGAGCTGACCGTGACCCTCGCCCGTGAGGGCGCGAGCGCCTCCGGGCCGCTGCTGACCGATGCGGAGGCGCCCACCTGCGTCACCACGATGCAGCTCGACGCGTGAGCGCGGCGCTCCACCCGCAGGGGGACCCGGACCATCCTCCGGGCTGATCCGCCCGGCCCCGTCCCGTTCCTAGGCTGGCCGTGTCAGCACGACGGACGGAAGGAACCCCGTGACCACCTACGGCACGATCACCCACCACGGCACCGGCAAGGGCACCGCGAGCCTGCTGCTGGGCATCTGCTCCCTGCTGGCGGGCTGGACCCTCGTCGCCCCGATCCTGGGCGTGATCCTGGGGGTCAGCTCCCGCGGCAGCGAGCCGTTCGCCCGCGGCCGGGCGGGCTGGGGGATCTTCCTGAACCTCATCGCGATGCTGGGCTGGGTGATCGCCGTGGTCGCCGTCCTCGCCGCGGGCCTCGGCGCGGCGGCCTGGCAGCTCGACCTGGACACCCTCTTCAGCATCTGAGCGGCTCAGCGGGCGCGCCGGCCGAGCACCTTCTCGGTGCTGGCCTGCGGGTGCAGGTCCAGCCGGCGCAGCAGCTGCGCGTTCAGCGCCACCACCACGGTCGAGGCGGACATCAGCAGCGCCCCCACGCTCATCGGCAGCACGAAGCCGATCGGGGCGAGCACCCCCGCGGCGAGCGGCACGGCGAGCAGGTTGTAGCCGCCGGCCCACCACAGGTTCTGCTGCATCTTGCGGTACGCGGCGTGGGAGAGCTCGAGCACCGACAGCACCGAGCGCGGGTCGGAGGAGGCCAGGACCACCCCGGCGGAGCCGATCGCGACGTCGGTGCCCGCACCGATCGCGAGGCCGACGTCGGCCTGGGCGAGGGCGGGGGCGTCGTTGACGCCGTCGCCGACCATCGCGACCCGCCGCCCCTCCTGCTGCAGCGCGGCGACCTTCGAGGCCTTGTCCTCGGGGCGCACCCCGGCGAAGACGCGGTCGATGCCGAGCTCCTCGCCGACGCTGCGGGCGACGGCCTCGGCGTCGCCGGTGATCATCACGACCTGCACGTCCTGCGCGTGGAGGGCGTCGATCGCGTCCCTCGACTCGGTGCGGATCTCGTCGACCAGGCGCAGCGCGCCGATCACCTCCCCGCCCGCGAGGACATGGAGGATCGTCGCCCCCTGCTCCCGCCACTGCTCGGCGACGGGCAGCTCGGCGAGCTCGTGCTGCTCGAGCAGGTACGGGCCGCCCACCTCGACGACGGTGCCCTCGACGCTGGCGCGCACTCCCACGGCCGGGGAGGAGCTGAACTCGTCCCCGGAGCGGTAGCGGATCTCGCGCTCCTCGGCGGCGCGCACGATCGCGCGGGCCAGCGGATGCTCGCTGGGGGCCTCCGCCGCGGCGGCCAGCGCCAGCAGCTCCTCCTCGGAGTGCTCGGCGGCGGGCTCGATCCCGGTCACGGCGGGCTCGCCGCGGGTGAGGGTGCCGGTCTTGTCGAACAGCACGGTGTCCACGGTGCGCATCTGCTCGAGCGCGAGCCGGTCCTTGACGAGCACGCCGCCGCGGGCGGCGCGCTCGGTGGCCAGGGAGACGACCAGCGGGATCGCGAGGCCGAGCGCGTGGGGGCAGGCGATGACCAGCACGGTGATCGCCCGGATCACGGCCTGGTCGGGGCTGCCCAGGAGCATCCATGCCACGACGGTGAGGATCGCGGCGCCGAGCGCGAACCAGAACAGCCAGCCGGCGGCGGTGTCGGCGAGGCGCTGCGCGCGGGAGGAGGAGCTCTGCGCGTCGGAGACGAGCTTGCGGATCCCCGCGAGGGCGGTGTCCTCCCCGATGGCGCTCACCTCGAGGCGCAGCCCGGAGTCGGTCGCGACGGTCCCGGCGACGACGCCGTCCCCGACCTCGCGCCGCACGGTGGTGGACTCGCCGGTGATCATGGACTCGTCCATGCTGGCGGCGCCGTCGACGATCGTGCCGTCGGCCGGGACGGAGGCGCCGGGGCGCACGACGACGGTGTCGCCGACGGCGAGCTCGGACGGGTCGACGATGACGATCTCCTCGCCCTCGACCCTCTCCGCCTCATCGGGCAGGAGAGCGGCGAGCGAGTCGAGCGCGGAGCTGGTCTGGGCCAGCGAGCGCATCTCGACCCAGTGGCCCAGCAGCATGATCACCACCAGCAGCGCGAGCTCCCACCAGAAGTCGAGCTGCGGGTCGAGCAGGCCCAGGGTCGAGCCCCAGGAGGCGAGGAAGGCGACGGTGATCGCGAGCGCGATGAGCAGCATCATCCCGGGCTGCCGCGAGCGGACCTCCGAGACGCCCCCGGTGAGGAACGGCCTGCCGCCCCACACGTACAGGACGGTGCCGAGCACGGGCGGGATCCACGAGACCCCGCCGCTCTCCGGCACGGAGTAGCCCAGCAGGTGCGCGAACATCGGGCTCACGGCGACCACCGGGATCGCCAGCACCAGCATGATCCAGAACAGCCGGCGGAACTGCGCGACGTGATCGCCGTGGCCGCCGTGCTCCCCGTGCCCGCCGTGGTCGCTGTGGTCGGCATGCTCCTCGTGGGTGGGGGCGTGGTCGCCGTGGACGTGCGTGGACGGGTCGTGACTCATGCTCGCCTGCTCCTCTCGCTCCGGGCTGTGACACCCCGAAGATATACCCCTAGGGGGTATCTGGCAAGGGGTGGCGGTTCCCCTCGTCGGCTCCGCGGTCTACGCTCGGATCGAGCGCCCGGCAGCAGGTCGGCGCGATGTCGAGGAGGACGTCATGCCCGCAGGTCTCCACCCCTATCTCAACTTCGACGGCAAAGCCCGAGAGGCGTTCGAGTTCTACGGCGGGGCGCTCGGCGCGATCCCGCAGTTCGCGACCTTCGGCGAGTTCGGCGCCGTGCCGGAGGGCGATCCCCACACCGACTGGATCATGCACGCGAGCCTCGAGGTCAGCGACCTGATCAAGCTCTACGCGGCGGACGTCATCGAGGGCATGGCCGAGCACCGCCCCGGCACCAATGTGACCCTGTCGCTGATGGGCGATGACGAGACCCTGCTGCGCGGCGCCTACGAGAAGCTCTCGGAGGGCGGCACCGTCACCATGCCGCTCGAGAAGCAGCTGTGGGGCGACGTGTACGGCGCGTTCACCGATCGCTTCGGCATCGTATGGCAGGTGAACATCTCCACCTCCCGCGGCTGAGCACGCGCGGAGCCGCCCGGCGGCGGGAGTATCCTGCCGCCCGGGCGCGGCGCGAGCCGCCCCCGCGGCGCACGCCCGTGCACCGCGAACGCTCTGCCGAAGGATCCCCCTCATGACTTCTCCTCGCGTCACCGTCCAGCAGGCCTGGGATGCCCTCGCGGAGGGGAACGAGAGGTTCATGGCCGGGGATCTCCACCACCCCCAGCAGAACGCGGCCCGACGCAGCGAGCTGCGCGCCTCGCAGGCGCCGAACGCCGCGTTCCTGGGCTGCTCGGATTCGCGCGTCGCGGCGGAGATCCTCTTCGACTGCGGCCTGGGCGACCTCTTCGTGGTGCGCAACATCGGCCAGATCGCGAATGAGAACACCGTCGCGACCATGGAGTTCGCTGTCGCCGAGCTGGGTGTCGCCGTGATCGTGGTGCTCGCCCACGGCACCTGCGGCGCGGTGAAGGCCGCGATCGACCAGACCACCTCGGCCCCGAGCGAGGTCACCCCGGCGATCCGCAAGGAGCTCGAGGAGATCCGCCCCGCCGTGCAGCAGGAGTGGTTCGCCACCCAGCAGGTCAGCCCCTACGTGGACCCCTCGCTCATCGACGTCGACGCGGTGGGTCGCCGCCATCTCGACGAGACCGTCAACGCCCTCATGCGGCAGTCCACGGTGATCTCCGATGCGGTCGCGGCGGGCGAGCTGGGGATCGTGGGCTGCCAGTACCAGCTCGAGGAGGGGCGGGTCTCGCCGATCTCCTGGGTCGGTCAGCTCGAGATCACGCGCTGAGACAGACGCCCCGGACGGGCGGGGCGGCGCGGATCATCCGCGAACGCTCCACGGTGCCCCGCTCGCCCTCACTCCTCGAAGAAGGCGGTGAGGTCGTCGGTCGTGATGTTGGCGGCGGAGCCGGCGGGGATCACGTCCGTCGCCAGGACGCGCAGGCCGCGATCCCCCGCGGGGTGTGCCTCGATCCGCACGAACGCGGTGCGCACCCGCGCCTGCTCCCGGTAGACGAGGTCGACCGTCTGCAGCACGCGCAGCAGCGAGGTCTCGACCGCCTCGCGCTCCTGCCCGGCGAGCACGAGCACGCCGGAGACGAAGGTGCCCGCGTTGGCGGAGTCCTGGAAACGGACCTCGCCGTCGAGGTGCTCGGGCAGCGCCTCGACCGCGTCGCGCAGCGCCGCGGCGACGGCATCGACGTCGCTGCGGCCGCCCATCCCACAGGCCGCGAGCAGGCTTCCGAGAATCCCCACGAGCACTCCTCTGCGTCCGATGCGGGCTGTCATCGTGCCATCATCCCGCACCCCGGGGTGGTCCTGCACGGCGTCAGTTCTCCCGGTGCACACCGGAGGAGTAGTGCTGGACGCTGTCCGGATCGGAGGTGAGGAAGGGCTGCAGGCTGGGATCCTGCGAGTACTGCGACAGCTGGGAGGACGGGTCCTGGAGCGCCTCCGCGACCGAGTTCTGGTATTGGGCGCTGCTGTGGTTGGCGCCGAGGTCCAGCGGGAAGCCGGGGTTGTCCAGTGTGACGACGGTGCCGTTCCCCGGCCCCCCGAAGGCCCCGCCGACGTCGACCCTCGGCACCACGTCGCCGCGGTGCTGGATGTTCAGCTGCTCCACCCCCGCGGGGACGTCGTAGTTGTCCACGGGGGAGCCGTAGGTCATCACGTTGGTGACGTTGAACTGCGAGGCGAACTCCGGGGTCGACGCGAGGCTCGCCGCGATCATCCCGCCCTGGGAATGCCCGTTGAGCATCAGCGGGGTGCCCGGCGGGATCCCCTCCTGGGCATAGAGCTGCGCGATCGCGTCCGCCGCCGCCTCGGAGCCGGCGGACCATCCCTGGGCGCTCGCCTGGTACGCGTTCCCGGTGAGGTCCATCGGGTTGTCGCCCGCGGACGGTCCCCACAGCTCGGTGCCGGGGATGTTGACGATCACTCCGGTCGGAGGCTCGCCCACGACGGTCATGGAGACCTCGCCGCTCTGCTTCTCGCCGTAGGTCTCGTTCGTGTTCGAGATGATGTGCGCGAGATCGCTGGGGGGAAGGAGGCCCGAGTCCTCCCCGCGGACGGGGACGGGGGCGTCCGCGTAGCCGCGGCCGTCCTCCATGAGCTTCAGGTCGTGCCCCGTGAAGAACTCGACCAGGGCGTCGACGCCGCGCAGCGTGCCGATGCCCGCCCCCGCGATGACCTCCAGCACGCGCGGCCACTCGAGGTCCCGCACCGCATCGATCGCGGAGCCGATGAAGTCCGCTCCGTCGCGGACGCGGTCCCCGAGCCATCCGATCCCGTCCCCGATCCGGTCACCCAGCCAGTCCATGCCGTCCCCGAGCCAGTCCACGGCATCCCCCACCGTGTCCACGACTCCCTCGCCGAGCCCGCCGAGCCAGTCCAGGACGTCATCGAACCAGTCGCCGCCCTCGGGCGCGGAGGCGATCTCCTGCTCCTGGACGTGCTGCTGGAGCTCGCGGGAGCGATCGCCGAGCCCAGGCACGACGATCGCGTCCGCCCTGCCCCGGGTTCCGGCCCACTGCTCGCGGAAGGCGTCCGCGTCGGGGCCCGTCCAGGCGACCGACTGCACGCTCGCGTCGACCCCGCCGAGCAGGTCCTCGAGCCGGGCTGCGGCGCGCTCGAGCGCCTGCGACTCCTCGAGCACCTGCTCCGTGTCCATCCCCTGGAAGGTCATGAGGCGGCCCTCTCCCCGGCGCCGGCGGAGACATGGTCGATCGCGGCGATGACCTTCTGGCGCATCGCGGAGGTCAGGGCACCGGGAGCGAGGCCTCGAAGCACCGGGCTGTCCTCGTCCGCCCCGTCCTCGGCGGGGACGAGCACGGCCAGCTGCTCACCGCCCTCGCCGAGCGCGTACCAGGAGCCGCCGCCGGCGGCGGTGCCCTCCTCGTCGGGCGCGGAGACCACGAGCATCTGCACCTGTGCGAGGGCCGGGGCGTCGGCGAGCTCCTCCGCAGCGGGACCCGACGGTGCGGGGGCCGTCGCGGCGGGGGTCCTGCCGGTGAAGGCGGGCCGCTGCGGGATGACGGTCTCGAAGGTGTCGCCGAGCGCTTCGATGGTGGTCAGGCCGAGGGTGACGGCGCCGCTGCGCCGTCCCAGGCGCAGCGTCTCCTCTCCGGCGAGGACCTCACGGACCTGGTCGACGACGAGCACGAACCGCCCCGCGATCCGCAGCGCGGTGGTCCACCCCTCGGCGCCGTCCACGCACACCAGCTCCACGCCGACCGGCGAGCGCAGCCCTGTGCGCAGCACCTGTTCCCAGTGCTGCTGGACGCTCAGCGAGCCGTCGCCCTGCGGGGACTGGACGAGCAGGCCCGCCCGCTCGAGCTCGATGATCTGCTCCTCGGTGATCTGCGCCGGGGGCTCCTGCTCGAGCATCACGGCGCGCAGCCAGCCCCACGCCCCGTCGGAGATCCGCACGAGGGCGGAGCTGCCGGGCAGGGAGCCCAGCCGCGGGCGGCGCTCCGCCGTGGTCGATCCGTCCGTCGTCATGGATGCCCCCTCGTCCGCTGTGGGCGTGCGCGCCCGACGCCCTGGTCGAAGGCTAGGCCGCGCGGGACGCACCGCCAATGGGGAGTTGTCCCCATGGTCACGGGCATGATCGCGGGCGCGGAGACCTGGCCGTCACGAGTCCGTGAGCACGGCCGAGCGCCACCCGCGTGCCGAGCTGATCACCGCGAGCTGCTCGGCCGCGCGCAGATCCTCGATCTCGAGCGGGCGCTCGAGGAGCTCGCCCCGTGCGAGCGCGAGCCGGCGGCCGACGCCGGCGAGACAGCCATCGGCCAGCGGCGGGGTGCACCAGGTGCCGTCGATCCGGGCGGCGAGGGTCGCGATGGTGGTCTCCACCGCGCGGCCGTGCGCGCCGCGCAGCACCACGTCGTCGGCCTCCGGGTGGCGGGCGCGGGCGGCGTCGAGGTGCGCGCGCATCGTGGTCTTGTGGGCGCTGAGCTGCGCGGGGAACACGGTGCGCACCTCGTCGAGGGCGAGGCGCACGGGCCCGGGCGGCGTGCTCAGCGGCCGTGCCGTGCTCTCGAGCGTGCCGTCCTGTCCCAGGGCGAGGCGCAGCAGCGCGGCGGGCTCGTGCGCGCGGGCGGCGATCGCGTCCGCGACGGCGGCGGTGAGCGTCTCGCGCCGCACCGGGATCCCGAGCTGCGCGGCGGAGGCGAGCATCCGCTCCAGATGCGCCTCGAGGTTCTGCCCGGTCCCGTCCCGCACGGCGAAGGTCTCCAGCAGGGCGAAGGGCTCCCGGGGCCCTGTGGGCAGCACCGCGGCCTTGACCAGCAGCTCGTCGTACTCGCCCGCCGGGGTGGAGTCCCAGGTGATGCCGCCGCCCGCGCCGTACACGGCGGTGCCCGCCTCCCGGTCGATCTCGACCGTGCGGATCGCGACGTTGAAGCGGGCCTGCGGGGCGGGCCCGGGGGCGAGGTAGCCGAGCGCCCCGCAGTACGCGCCGCGCGGGGCGTCCTCGAGCTCGGCGATGAGCGCCATGGTGGAGAGCTTCGGCGCGCCGGTGATCGAGCCGCAGGGGAACAGCGCCTCGAGCACGTCCACGACCCCGGTGCCCGGGGCGGGCCGTCCCGTGACGGTCGAGGTCAGCTGCCACAGCGTCGGGTACGGCTCGGCGCGCAGCAGGTCGCTGACCTGCACGGTGCCCGGCGCGCACACCCGTGAGAGGTCGTTGCGCAGCAGGTCCACGATCATGATGTTCTCGGCGCGGTCCTTCTCGCTGGCCCGCAGCGCCTCGCGGGCGGCGAGGTCCTGCGCGGCGTCGGCGCCGCGCGCGGCCGTGCCCTTCATCGGCACAGTGCGCAGCTCCCCCTCCTCCCAGCGGAGGAAGGATTCGGGGCTCGCGCTGACCACGGCCGTCCGCCCCAGGTCGAGGAAGGCGTGGTGGGAGCCCTGCTGCCGGTGGGCGAGCTCCCCGTACAGCCCGAAGGCGTCCCCCGTGAAGCGGGAGCGCAGGCGGGTGGTGAGGTTGCACTGGTAGGTCTCGCCCTCGGCGATCGCGGCGCGCACGGCCTCCACCCGGCCGGCGTGCTGGGCCCGGTCCCAGTCCGCCTCCCAGGGTGCGAGCGTGAACCCCTCGCCGGTGGTGAGCGGCCGCGGCGCCTCGTCGGGGGCGGTCGCGAGCCCGAACCACACCAGCGGCAGGCCCTCTCGCGGGGCGAGGACCCGTGCCTGCGCATCGAGACCGGCGGCCGCCTCATAGGCGAGCATCCCGAAAGCCCAGGCACCGCCCGCCACGGCCTCCTCGACGGCGGCGAGCGCGGGCCGCACCTCGTCCGGGCGCCACGCCTCGATCACCCGGTCCGCGCGGGAGAACTGCACGGCATGGCCGGCGGCGACGTCGTCGAAGCGGGCGACGGGCGCGGGGGCGGCGAGGGGCATGGCAGCGGCTCCGGGTCGTGACGGGGACGGACGCATCATGCCTGATCGGCCCCGCGCACTAGCATCGGGTCCATGGACTCCCCGCTCCCCCGCCAGGCCTTCGTCGATGCGACCGCAGGGATCGCGGGTGACATGCTGCTGGCGGCCCTGGTCGATGCGGGCGCCGACCTCGAGCGCGTGCAGCAGGTGCTCGACGCGCTCGTCCCGGGCTCGGTGCGCTTCGTGCGCTCGCAGGTGGATCGGGGCGGGCAGCGCGCGGTGAAGATCGACGTGGAGGTGCTCGTCGAGGACCCGCCGCACCGCACCTGGGCCTCCCTCCGCGCCCTGCTCGAGCAGGCCCGCGGCCGCGACGACGTCCCCGAGCGCACGGTGGACCTGTCGCTCGAGGTGTTCGGCCGCCTCGCCGAGGCGGAGGGCGCCACCCACGGCATCCCGGCCGAGGAGGTCCACTTCCACGAGGTGGGGGCGCTGGACTCGCTGGCCGACGTGATCGGGGCGTGCGAGGCGTGGCGCCAGCTCGGCATCACCGAGGCGACCGGCAGCGTGCTCGCCGTCGGCTCGGGCCGGATCCGTGCCGCGCACGGCGACATCCCGGTGCCCGTGCCCGCCGTGGCCCGGCTCGCGCTGGGCTGGCCGACGGTCGCCGGCGAGCTGCTCCCCGCCCGCGGACACCGCCACAGCCACGACCACGACCACGACCACGACAGCCACCACGCGCACCTGCCCGCCCACGCGCAGGGCGGTCCGCATGAGCACGGCGGGCGGCGGGTCCCCGCCGGGGTCGCGCCCGGCATCGGCGAGCTCGCCACCCCCACGGGGGTGGCGCTGCTGCGCGGCCTCGCCGGCAGCGCCGGGCCGCAGCCGGCGCTGACGACGGAGGCGCTCGGCGTGGGCGCCGGCACCAAGGACACCCCCGGCCGCCCGAACGTGGTGCGGGTGCTGGTGGGTCGACCGCTCGGTCCGGCCCGGGCCGCGTCCCCCGATGCGCACGACACCCCGACCGCCGCCTGGCAGCTGGAGGCGAACGTCGACGACCTGGATCCGCGGCTGTGGCCGGGCGTGCTCGACGAGCTGCTCGAGCACGGGGCGCTGGATGCCTGGCTGACCCCGATCATCATGAAGCGCGGCCGCCCCGCGACGACCGTGCACGCGCTGGTCAGGCAGGGTGCGGAGGTCGAGATGTCCACGCTGCTCATGGATCGCACGGGCAGCCTCGGAGTGCGGCGCCACCGGGTGGAGCGGGAGATCCGCACCCGTGATTTCACCGAGGTCACGGTGCGCGGGCAGCGGGTCGCGGTGAAGATCGCCCGCGACGGCGAGGGGCGGGTGCAGCGGCGCGAACCGGAGTTCCGGGACGTGGCCGCGGCGGCCCGGGTGCTCGGCATCAGCGAGCGCGCGATGCTGGATCTGGCGCGCGAATCGGCGGCCGGCCTGACGGATCCGGGTTCCTGACGGATACTGGGGAGGGACCAGCGTCGCTCACCAGGAGGTTCTCCGATGGTTGCCCTGACCGATGTGATGACCAAGGCGATCGACATCGCCCGCGAGGCGCCCAACGGCCGCCATGCCGAGCTGCTCGTCCATGACGGCCCGCTGCGCCAGAGCGTGATCGCGCTGCGGGAGGGTGCCGAGCTCCCGGAGCACAACTCGCCGCCGGCCGCCTCGATCCAGGTGATCCGCGGGAGCCTGCGGGTCACGGGGCAGGACCCGGTGGTGCTCGAGGCCGGCGCGCTCGAGGCCCTCACCCACTTCCGCCACGCCGTCGAGGCGCTCGAGGACACCGTCTTCCTGCTCACCACGGTCACCTCGCAGCAGGACACCGGCAGCCATGCCACCCCCACCGGGGAGGTGCCCGTGCTCAGCACCGAGGAGCAGGCCGCGGAGTACGCGGAGATGGACCACGAATCCGGCGGCGGCCGCACCGACGGCTGAGGCCGGCTGCGGCGCAGCATCGGCCTCAGGCGCGGCCGAGGATCCCCACCAGGAAGCGGTCGTCGGCCGGTCGCAGGTCCCAGGTGCTGAAGCGCTGCTCGAGGCGGAGCCCGGCCGCGGCGGCGTCGGCCGCGAAGTCGTCGGCCGCGTAGCCGCGGTCCAGGCCGAACCCGACCACGAGCCTGCCGTCCTCCGCGAGGTGCTCGGCGAGGCGGGCGAGCGCCGGCCGGCGCTCCGCACCGGCGAGGAAGGCGAGCACGTTGCCCGCGCAGAGCTGCAGGTCGAAGCGGGAGCGGGTGCCGTCCTCCTCCTGCAGGTCGAGGGCGGCGAGGTTCCCGACCTCCCAGCGCGCCCCGGGATGATCCGCCCGCGCCACGTCGATGAGGTGCGGATCGAGATCCACTCCGGTCACGTCGTGCCCGGCCCGGGCGAGGTGCCCGCCCAGGCGCCCGCTGCCGCAGCCGGCGTCGAGGATGCGCGCGCCGCGGGCCGCCATCGCGTCCAGCAGACGGGCCTCGCCGTGGATGTCCTGGCCGGAGGCCTCGAGGCGGCGCCAGCGCTCGGCGTAGCGGTGGGCGTGCTCGGGGTCGCGGCGCAGCGCCGCGGTCCAGAGGTTCTCGGCGGGGCCGTCGGTGGTGCTCATGCCTCTATCGTGCCGTGTCCTCGGCCAGCTCGCGGGGTTCGGGCTCCCCGGCGGGCCGCGGCGCGGTCGCCGGGGCGAGCAGCACCGCCACCAGCACCACCGCGAGGGGGACCACGAGCGCGCCGCGCAGCCCCACCTCCTCGCCGAGCAGGCCCAGGGTGGGCGGACCGACGAGGAACGCGAGGTAGCCGATCGTCGAGGCGAGGGCCACGCGGGCGGCGGGGTTCGGGCCCGAGTCCCCGGCGGCGGAGAGCGCCAGCGGGAAGCCCAGCGAGGCGCCGAGACCCCACAGCACCACCGCGACCAGCGCCACCGGCTGGCTGTCCACGAAGGAGATGAGCGCGAGACCGGTCGCCGCGAACAGGGCGCTGACCCCGAGCACGCGGGAGCGGCCCACCCGGGCCACGACCGGCCCGCCGGCGAAGCGGCCGGCGGTCATCGCGGCGGCGAACAGCGCGAACACGGTCGAGCCCATGGTCGCGTCGAAGCCGTGGCCGTCGACCATGACCAGCGGCAGCCAGTCGTTCGCGGTCCCCTCGGCCAGCGCCATGGCCAGCACGATCCCGCCGATGAGCACGAGGCGGGTGTCCTTCCAGATCGCGGGGCGCGGGGTGGTGGCCTGGGCGGCGCGCTCGGCGGCGTCGACCCGGCCGACGCCGGGGGCGATGGCCCGCATCGCCCACAGCAGCAGGGCGGCGCCGACCACGCCGGCGAGCACGAGATGGGCCACCACCGGGAAGGCCGCCGCGGTGGCGAGGATGCCCAGCACCGCCCCGATGACGGTGCCGAGGCTGAAGCAGCCGTGCAGCGCCGGCAGGAACGGCATGCCGCCGAGCCGCTCGACGTCCGCGCCCTCGACGTTCATGGCGACCTCGCCGCCGCCCATCCCGCCGCCGAACAGCGCGAGCCCCACCGCGGTCAGCAGCGGCATCCCGGCCGCCGCCCCGATCGCGATGAGGGGCATCGCCACCACGATCAGGGTGGAGCCGGTGGCGATCACCGGGCGGGTGCCCCAGCGCATCACCAGCGGGCCGGAGGAGAGGATCCCCGCCATGGAGCCGACGGAGAGGCCGAACAGCACCAGGCCCATCTGCGCGGTCGAGGCCTCGAGCAGATCGCGCACCGCCGGGGTGCGGGTGACCCAGGAGGACATGCACAGGCCGGGCAGCAGGAACAGCGCATACAGCGCCCAGCGGCGGCGGGCGAGAGGGACGGGCACAGGAGCTCCTCGGGGACGGACGGAACCCCCCAACCTACCGCTCAGGCCGCGATGCGCGAGTCGTCGCGGATCTGGCCCACCAGCTCCTCGAGCATGTCCTCGAGGGTGACCACGCCGATCACCTCGCCGCGCTCGTCCGTCGCCGCACCGAGGTGGGCGCCGGAGTCCTGCATCTCGGCGAGCGCCTCGCGCAGCGCCTGGTCCGCGCCGATCCGCGGCAGGGCGCGGATGCGCTCCTCCGGGATCGGGTCCTCGCGCCGCTCCTGCACGGAGTCCAGGAGGTCCTTGATGTGGACGTAGCCGGTCAGGCGGCCGTCGGCCGTGCGCACCGGGAAGCGGGAGTAGCCCTCCACGGCGGCGGCCTCCGCCTGCGCGGCGGTGACGCCCTCGGGCAGGGTGGAGACCTCCGCGAGGGGGATCACCAGGTTCGCCACGCTGCGGGCCTCGAAGCGCAGCGCCCCCAGCAGGAGCGCCTCGTCGTTGTCCTCGAGCAGCCCGCCCTCCCGGGACTCGCTGACCATCGCCGCCACCTCGTTGCGGGTGAAGGCGCTGGTCACCTCCGCCTTCGGGGTGACGCCGAGGATCCGCAGCACCAGGTTGCCGCTCGCGTTGAGCAGCCACAGCAGCGGGCGCAGCACGGTGACCACGCCCATCAGCACCGGGGAGAGGATGAGGGCCATCCGCTCCGGCCCGGCCAGCGCGATGTTCTTCGGGACCATCTCGCCGAAGACCACGTGGAGGTAGGTCACCAGCCCGAGCGCGCACACGAAGGCGATCGGGTGGGTGAAGCCGGCCGGCACCCCGAGCACCTCGAGCGGCACCTCGAGGAGGTGCGCGATGGCGGGCTCGCTGATCGCGCCGAGCGCGAGGGAGCACACGGTGATGCCCATCTGCGCGCCGGCCATCATCAGCGAGACGTGCTCCATCGCGTAGATCGTGACCTTCGCGGCCCACTTCCCCTCGAGGGCGCGGGGCTCGATCACGGAGCGGCGGGCGGAGATCAGCGCGAACTCCGCGCCGACGAAGAAGGCGTTCAGGAGCAGCAGCAGGAGGGTGAGGCCGAGTCCGGTCGCGGTGCTCATCGCTCCTCCTCCTGCGGATCCTCGTCATCCTCGGGGGCGGCCTCGACCTTCACGTGCACCGTCTCGATGCGCATGCCGTCCACCTCGGTGACCTCGATGTGCAGCCGTGCGGGCTCCTCCCCGGGGACGGGGTCGGTGTCCACCTCGACCTCGTCGCCGATCTCGGCCAGGCGGCCCAGCTCCATCGTGACCAGCCCGCCGAGGGTGTCGTAGTCCTCGTGCTCGGGCACGGTCACGCCGAGCCGCTCGGTGGCCTCGTCGGGCCGCATCCGGGCGTCGAGGTCCCAGGAGCCGTCGGGCTCGGGGGTGTCGTCCATCTCCTCGTCGTGCTCGTCGCGGACCTCGCCGACGATCTCCTCGACGAGGTCCTCGAGGGTGATCAGCCCGGCGTGGTCGCCGAACTCGTCGACCACCACGGCCATCTGCAGGCCGCCGGCGCGGAGGGTGTCCATGAGGTCGTCGAGCGGGACGGTGTCCGGCACGAAGGTCGCGGTGCCCATCACGGCCCGGACGCTCGTGGTGGGCCGTTCGTCGAAGGGGACGGCCAGGCCGTGGCGGATGTGGGCGACGCCCACGATCTCGTTCTCGTCGTCCAGCACCGGGAAGCGGGAGTGGCCGGTGACCCGTGCGAGCTCGAGCAGGTCGGCGACGGACCGGTCCACCTCGAGGGAGTCCATGCGGCCGCGCGGCACCATCGCGTCGTGGGCGCGGCGGTCGCCGAAGGCGAGGGTGCGCTGCACGAGGGAGGCGGTCTCCTCGGCGAGCGCGCCCTCCGCGGCGGAGCGCTTGACCAGCACGGAGAGCTCATCGGCGCTGCGGGCGGAGCTGAGCTCCTCCTGCGGCTCGACCCCGAGGGCGCGCACCACGGCGTTGGCGTTGCCGTTGAACAGCCGGATCGGCAGGCCGAAGAGCGTGGTGAACAGGCGCTGGAAGCCGACCACGCGCTTCGCGGTGCCCAGCGGCGCGGCGATCGCGAGGTTCTTGGGGACCAGCTCGCCGAAGATCATCGTGATCCCGGTGGCGAGGACCAGGGCGATGGTCACGGAGACCGAGCGGGCGGCGACCGCGCTGAGCCCGGCGTCGACGAGGCCGGGGCCGATGAGCTGGGCGATCGCGGGCTCCGCGAGGAAGCCGATGCCCAGGTTGGTGACGGTGATCCCCAGCTGCGCCCCGGAGAGCTGTGTGGAGAGCGTCTTCATCCCCTGCAGGACCCCGCCGGCGCGCTTGTCGCCGGACTCGGCGGCCGCTTCCACGTCGTTGCGGTTGACGGTGATCAGGGAGAACTCGGCGGCGACGAAGCCACCGCAGGCGGCGACGAGCAGGAGGCCGATCGCCAGGGAGACGAGGGGACCGATCAGGTCCATGGACGGATCCCCCCGTGGCAGGTGAGTGAGTGCAGGCCCGAAGGCCTGGGACTGTCACTGGGGGCGTCGCTGGCGGCGCTCATGATCTCCTGGTGCTCCTCATCGTCCCGCCGACCATCGACGGGGATGCAGGAATGCTACAACTCGGTCCCTGGGTGTGGGGAGGATCCGGCGCGGCGCCGCAGGAAGGCGGCGAGCGCACGCAGCTCGACCTCGTCGACGGCGTGGCCCAGCTCCGGGCGGCGCTCCTCCTCGAGCTGCGTGTGGGTGCTGAGGAACTCGCGGGTCATCTCCTCGATCTCGCCCCCGAACAGCGGGTCCCGGCCGCCGTGGCCCCACAGCACGGGCGGCCGCGCCGCGGCGAGCGCCGCATCCCCCGGCAGCGGGGCGGGGAACGGCACCCCGGAGAGGTTCACCACGAAGTCGAGCGCGCGGGCGTCCCGGCGCAGCAGGTGGAGGGCGAGCAGCCCGCCCTGGGAGAAGCCGATCGCGCCGACGACGGGCTCGCTCTGCGCCGCGATCCAGGTCTCGACCGCCGCGGCGGCCGGGTCGATCGCCTCGGGGCGCTGCGGGTCGATCGGCATCTCGAACCAGGCGTAGCCGGGGCCGTAGGCGTGGATGCCGCGCAGGGACACGTAGCGGAAGTCCTCCGGGAGGTGCGGCACGAGGCCCGCGAGGTCGTGCTCGTGGCTGCCCAGGCCGTGCAGCAGCAGCACGATCGGGGCGTCCTGTGCCGCTGTCGGTGCGGGCTCGGAGCGCACCACGGCGTCCTCGTCGATCCGCGGGGAGAGCAGCGTGAACGGGGGCATCTGCGTCATGGGGGAAGGGTACCCGGGCAGGGAAGAACCCCCAGGTCGCGCGGTGCGCTGGTCGGAAGGACGAGATCCGACCCCTGGGGGTCCCGGCAGCTCGGTGGTATTCGCTGCGCGTCCGGATGAACGGTCGCCTCAGCGGCGAGCCACCTCACATGTCCGATCAGAAATCACTTCTCGGATCACCTCCTTCCCTGTGTGCCTCCACCGTAGGGGCGGGGGTGCGGTGGGGCAACGGATTATTTGACAGGATGGTGCGCGGCCCGTCCGGGCCTCCGACATCGCCGTCACCCGAGGAGCGCTTTCCGTGCAGACCGTCCTGACCGATTCCCTGGAGAAGGTGCTCGGCGAGTCCGCCCCGCGCCCGGCCGCGCCGATCGGCGGTGCGCACGCCTCGGGGTTCCTCGGCGAGGTGCTCTCGGTCCAGGTGGCCCTCCGCGCCGAGGAGGGCGAGGCCCCCGATCCCCGCTCCGCCGAGCACGCCGCGCTGCGGGTGCGGCTGGGCGGCGAGATCGCCGACAGCGCCCGCGTCCATGCCGTGCGCCGGGTGCCGGTCTCCTCCCCCGCCCCTGCGGAGGCCGACGAGCACTACCTGGCCACCGCCCCGGGCGAGTACCCGGACCTGCTCGAGCCGCTCGGCGGCGAGGAGGTGCGGGTGGGGCGCGGCCTCTGGGAGGCGCTGTGGATCGACGTGATCGACGCCCCGCCCGGCGAGCACACCCTCACGCTCGCGCTGACCGACACGACGGGCGAGCAGGTCCTCGCCGAGCACGCCGTGCAGCTGCGCGTCCACCCGCACCAGCTGCCGCCGCTGTCGATCACGAACACCCACTGGTTCCACGCCGACAGCCTCTCGACCTACTACGACGTCGAGGTGCTCTCACCGCAGCACTGGGAGCTCATCGAGGCGTTCCTCGCCTCGGCCCGGGAGATGGACGTGACCTCCGTGCTCACCCCCACGTGGACCCCGCCGCTGGACACCGCCGAGGGGCACACCCGGCCGTTCGTCCAGCTCATCGGGATCCGGGAGGAGGAGGGCGAGTACTCCTTCGACCTCTCCGCGCTCGACCGCTGGCTGGAGATCTGCGGGCGGCTCGGCTTCACCGGGATCGAGATCGCGCACCTGTTCACCCAGTGGGGCGCCCGCAGCACCCCGGCGATCCAGGTCGAGACCGGCTCCGGCCTCGAGCACCGCTTCGGCTGGCACGTCCCGGCGACCTCGCCCGAGTACCGCCGGCTGCTGGAGGCGCTGATCCCCGTGCTGCGCGCCCACCTGGAGGAGCACTGGGACGGGCAGGTGCTGTGGCACATCTCCGATGAGCCCCACGAGGATCAGCTGGACTCCTACCGGGCGGCGAAGGAGCAGGTCGCGGACCTGCTCGAGGGCGCCCAGGTGGTCGATGCGCTGAGCTCGCTGGCCTTCGCCGAGCAGGGGGTGGTGGACACCCCGATCGTCGCGACCAGCCACGTCGGCCCCTTCCTCGAGGCGGGCCGACGCCCCTGGGTGTACTACTGCGTCTCCCAGAACCGGGACGTGGCCAATCGCTTCATCGCCCAGCCCTCGGTGCGCAACCGGGTGCTGGGCCGGCAGCTGTTCGCCTTCGACGCGCCGGGCTTCCTGCACTGGGGATACAACTTCTGGTGGGCGCAGTTCTCGCTGCGCCCCATCGACCCCTTCGAGGAGACCTGCGCGGGCGGCCCCTTCTTCGGCGGCGACTCCTTCGCCGTCTACCCGGGCCCGGAGGGCACGCCCTGGCTGTCCCTGCGCCACCGCGTGTTCGCGCAGGCCATGGCCGATCACCGCGCCCTGACCTGGCTCGCGGAGCTCACGGACCGGCCGAGCGCGGTCGCGCTGGTCGACGAGGGAGGGACGCTGACCTACTCGTCGTTCTCCTATGACGTGCACGCGCATCTCGAGGCGCGGCACGCGGTCGACGAGAGGATCCTCGCCGCCCTCGCCGCCTGAGCGGGAGGGCTCAGCCGAGCGGGGCGCCGTCCTCGTCCTCGGAGCGGATGATCTCCTCGACGGCGGGGTCCTCCTCGTCGGTCTCCATCGCGTCCTCGTCGCGGTTGCCCTGCTCGGCCGCCGTCGCGTCATCGCCGCCGCGGGCGATGTCGTCGTCGACGCCGTAGCCGTCGGCGTTGCGGGAGTCGGCGCCCTCGGCGGCGACGCGGTCCGTCTCGAGGGCGTCGTCGATGCTCATGCGCGGGGTGTTCTCGCTCGGGGTGCTCTCGGTCATGGTGCTCCTCCTGGTGTCGGTGCCGCTCAGCGCAGCGCCTCGATGATCGCCGTGGTGAAGGCGTCGAGGTCGTCGGGGGTGCGGGAGGTGATGAGGCGGAAGCCGGCGGTGTCGTCGACCACCACCTCCTGGTCCGTCCATTCCCCGCCGGCGTTGACCAGGTCGGTGCGGATGGTGGGGACCGAGGTCAGGGTGCGTCCGTTCGCGAGCCCCGTCTCGACCAGGAGCCAGGGCGCGTGGCAGATCGCGGCGACGGGCTTTCCGGCGGCGGCGACGGAGCGCACCAGGAACTGGGCGGTCTCGTCGGCCCGCAGGGTGTCCGCGTTCAGGGTGCCGCCGGGCAGCACCAGGGCGTCGACGTCCTTGGCCTTGACGGTGTCGTAGACGGTGTCCACCGGGACGTCGGCGCCGGGTTCGCGGTCGCGCTGCAGGGTGGCCACCGAGCCGGCCTCGGGGGCGGCGACGATCACCTGGGCACCGGCCTCGCGCAGCGCGGCCAGGGGGTGCTGGATCTCGTCGGTCTCGGTGCCGAAGTTGCTGGTCAGGATCAGGATCGTACGGCCTTCGAGAGTGCTGGTCATGGGGCATCTCCTCACGTCGGATCGTCCGTGCGGCGACCGTATCACCGCGGCTGCGAGGCGACCCGACCGAGCGGACGCCCTCAGGTGCCGCAGAAGGTCAGGAAGTGCTCGCCGCCGTCGCCGGGGCCCTCGAGGTGCGCGAGCCCGGGCCGGCGCGTGAACGGGTCCCGCACCGCCTCGAGCATCTCCCGTGCCGGGGCCGGGTCCCCCAGGTGCGCCGCGCGCAGGGCCGCGTCGAGGTGGACGTTGCGGGGGATGTACAGCGGGTTCACGCGGAGCAGCTCCTCGGCGCTCGCGGTGCGCAGCGCCTCCCTCCGCCGCGCCCAGTCGCGGTATGCCGCGGGCTCGGTGAACAGCGCCTCCGCCCCGCCCTCGGCGAGGGCGCGGAAGAACCCGGTGTGGTCCACCGCCTGCTCCTCGAGCAGTGCGAAGAGCTCCTGGCCGAGCGCGAGCACCTCCTCGGGCGGCCCCGTGATGCCCAGCGCGCGGGCCAGGCCGCGGGCGTGGGCCTCGGCGTACCAGCCCTCGAACCGCTCGAGCACGGCGGTGGCCTGCTCGACGGCCGCGTCCGGGGTCTCCGCGTCGAGCAGCGGCAGGAGCGTCTCGGCGAAGCGGGAGAGGTTCCACAGGGCGATGCCGGGCTGGTTGCCGTAGGCGTAGCGCCCGCCGCGGTCGATCGAGCTGAACACCGCGTCGCGGCGGTGGGCGTCGAGAACGGCGCAGGGCCCGTAGTCGATGCCCTCGCCCGAGAGCGCCATGTTGTCGGTGTTCATCACGCCGTGCACGAAGCCGAGCAGCATCCACTGCGCCACCAGCTCCGCCTGGGAGCGGGCGACGGCCTCGAGCAGGCCCAGCGGCCCCTCGGCCGAGGGGTGGTGCCGGGCGAGGGTGTGCTCGCACAGCGCGCGGGTGACGGCGGGGTCGTGGTGCCACGCGGCATATTCGAAGGTCCCCACCCGCAGGTGGCTCGCGGCGACGCGCACCAGCAGCGCGCCCGGTTCGGGTGTCACGCCCTGGCGCGGCGCGATCTGCTCCCCGGTGGTGAGCACGGCGAGCGCCCGCGTGGTGGGGGTCCCGGTGGCGTGGAGCCACTCCCCGATCACCGCCTCGCGCAGCATCGGCCCGAGCGGGGCCTTCCCGTCGCCGCCGCGCGCGTAGGGGGTGCGGCCCGCTCCCTTGAGGTGCAGGTCGCGGCGCCGGCCGCGGGTGTCGATCAGGTCGCCGAGCAGCACTGCGCGGCCGTCCCCCAGCTGCGGGTTGGGGCTGCCGAACTGGTGGCCGGCGTAGACCTGCGCGGTGGTCCCCTCGATCTGCCCGGTGAGCAGGGCCATCCCCTCTGCGCCGCGCAGCTGCTCCGGGCCCATGCCGAGCTCGGCCGCGAGCTCCTCGTTCAGCCAGACGATCTCGGGCTGCGGGGGCTGCTCGGCGCGCCAGGGGATCGACAGCTCGGGGACGGCGGCGGCGTAGGTCTGGTGGAGCGGCGGAAGGGACGGGGCGGAGCTCTCCATCTCTCCAGTGTCCCCCTCCCCTCTGTGCAATGTCACAGTTGACATGCTGCCTCGGGCGCGTCTACTGTAGCTCGCGTCACACCGCTGTGCCCTCGAAGGAGCGACCCGATGCGCACCACGCACGTCCACCACGCCGTGGACTCGCACACCGAGGGCATGCCCACCCGCGTCATCACCGGCGGCGTGCCCCCGATCCCGGGCACGACGATGGCCGAGCGCCGGCTGTGGTTCGCGGAGCACCGCGACGGGCTGCGGAAGCTGCTGATGCGTGAACCGCGCGGCCACGGCGCGATGAGCGGCGCCATCCTGCAGCCCCCCACCCGGCCGGACGCCGACTGGGGAGTGCTCTACATCGAGGTCTCCGGGCTGCTGCCGATGTGCGGGCACGGCACCATCGGGGTCGCCACCGTGCTGGTGGAGACGGGGATGGTGGAGGTGACCGAGCCCGTCACCACGCTCCGCCTGGACACCCCGGCGGGCCTCGTCGTCGCCGAGGTCGCCGTCCGCGACGGCCGCGCCGAGTCGGTGACGCTCACGAACGTGCCCTCCTTCCTGGTGCGCCGCGATGCGCACATCGACGTGCCCGGCCTCGGCGTCGTCCCCTACGACCTCGGCTTCGGCGGGAACTTCTACGCCTTCGTCGAGCTCGCGGACCTCGCCCTGCCCTTCGACCGCCGCGAGAAGGACCGGCTGCTCAGCGCGGGCCTGGCGCTCATGGAGGCGCTCAACGCCGAGGACGAGCCCGTCCACCCCGAGCGCGAGGACATCCGCGGCGTCCACCACGTGTACCTCGCCGCTCCCGGCTCGGACGCGACGCACTCCCGCCACGCGATGGCCATCCACCCCGGCTGGTTCGACCGCTCCCCCTGCGGCACCGGGACCAGCGCCCGCATGGCGCAGCTGCACGCCCGCGGCGAGCTCCCCCTCGAGACCGACTTCGTCAACGAGTCCTTCATCGGCTCGCGCTTCGTGGGCCGCCTGGTCGGCACCGCCCGCGTCGGCGAGCACGAGGCCGTCGTCCCCACCGTGACCGGCCGGGCCTGGATCACCGGCACCGCCCAGTACATGCTCGATCCGACGGACCCGTACCCCGAAGGCTTCGTGCTGTGAGCCTTCCCCGACAGGAGCAGCCATGACCTCCACCGACATCCCCCTGGGAGAGATCCAGCAGACCAGGAGCCTGCGCGCCTCCGTCACCGATGCGCTGCGCAGCGCGATCATCCTCGGCGACCTCGAGGAGGGGACCCTCTACTCCGCGCCCGCCCTGGCAGCGCCACTGGGCGTCTCCGCGACGCCGGTGCGCGAGGCCATGATGGACCTCGCGCGCGAGGGCCTGGTGACGACGATGAAGAACAAGGGCTTCCGGATCACCGAGATGACCGCCGCCGATCTCGAGGAGCAGACCCAGGTGCGCCAGCTGCTCGAGGGCCCCGCGATGCGCGCCCTGGCCGGGCACGTGCCCGCCGAGGAGCTCGCCGCCCTGCGCGACCTGGCCGACCGCATCGCCGACGCCGCCCGCGACGGCGATCTGCACAGCTATCTCCAGGGGGATCGCGAGCTCCACGCCCGCCTGCTCGAGCACACCGGCAACCGTCGCCTGGTGGACCTCACCACGCGGCTGCGCGGCCAGACCCGCATGCGGGCGCTGCGCGCACTGGCCGACAGCGGCCGCCTCGTCGACTCCGCGCAGGAGCACCACCGGCTGCTGGACCTGCTGGCCGCGGGAGACGGCGACGGCGCCTTCGCCCTGATCGTGCGGCACATCGGCCACGCCTCGCGGCTGTGGTCCACGGGCGATGAGGGGACCGGTGAGGTCGACTCGCCGCTGCTCGACCTGGTCCCCCTCCCTCCGGACGCGGCGACATGACGGGCTCGACCGCTCCGCGCGGCACCGACGTGCTCGTGATCGGCGCAGGCGCGATCGGCGCCGCGATCAGCTGGTACTGCACGCTCCTGGGGCTGTCCGTGCGGGTCGTGGACCGCGGTGCCCCGGGCGGCGGGACCAGCTCCCGCTGCGAGGGCAACATCCTGGTCTCCGACAAGGAGCGCGGCCCCGAGCTGGACCTCGCCCGCTACTCGCTCGGGCTGTGGCACGGCGAGCTCGCCGAGCACGGCCGGCGCTGGGAGCTCGAGCGCAAGGGCGGGATCATCGTCGCCTCCCGCGAGAGCAGCCTGGCCTCCCTGCGCCGGGCGCTGGCGGCCCAGCGCGAGCACGGCATCGAGGTGCAGGAGCTCGACGCGGCGGAGCTGGCCTCGCTCGAGCCGTACGCCTCCCCCGAGGCCGTCGGCGCGGCCCTCTATCCCGACGACTCGCAGGTGATGCCGATGCTGGTGGTCGCGCACCTGCTCGCCCTGGCGCGCGACCGGGGCGCCGAGGTGCTCGAGCACTGCGAGGTCACCGGGATGCTGCGCGAGGGCGAGCGCGTCGTCGGCGCCCGCACCACCCGCGGCGACCTGCCCGCCGGCGCGGTCGTCAACGCGGCCGGGCCCTGGGCCGCGCAGCTCGCCGCCCTCGCCGGGGTGGAGCTGCCGATCGCGCCGCGCCGCGGCTACGTGATGGTCACCGAGCCGCTGCCGCCGCGCGTGTTCCACAAGGTGTACGCCGCGGAGTACATCGACGACGTCGGCACCTCCGAGGCCTCCCTGCAGTCCTCGCCCGTCGTGGAGGGCACCCCGGCCGGCACTCTCCTGCTGGGCTCCTCCCGCGAGCAGGTCGGCTTCTCCGAGACGCTCGGCCGGGAGGCGCTGCGGCGCATCGCCCACAACGCCGCCGCGCTGTTCCCCTTCCTGCGCGAGGTGCGCGTGCTGCGGCACTACCACGGCTTCCGCCCGTACTCCCCGGATCATGTGCCCGCGATCGGCCCCGACGCGCGGGCCCCCGGGCTGTGGCACGCGAGCGGCCACGAGGGCGCCGGGATCGGGCTGAGCGTGGGCACCGGGAAGCTCCTCGCCCAGGCCCTCGCCGGGGACCGCCCCGATCTCGACCTCTCCCCCTTCGACCCCTCCCGCTTCGGCCCGGGAGGCACCGCATGAGCGACACCGTGCGTCTCGTGGTCGACGGCGTGGAGCGGAGCGTGCCCGCCCGCCGCACCGTCGCGGCCGCCCTGATGCTCGAGGGCGGGGAGCCCGGCTGGCGCACCACCCGCCGCCGCAGCGCCCCGCGCGGCGCCTTCTGCGGCATCGGGGTCTGCTTCGACTGCCTGGCCACGGTGGACGGACGGCGCGGCCAGCGCACCTGCCTGGTCGAGGTCGCCGAGGGGATGGACGTGCGGACGGGGGCGGACGATGAGTGAGCCCCGCGCCGCCGTGGTCGTCATCGGTGCCGGCCCCGCCGGGCTGGCCGCCGCCGTCGAGGCCTCCCGCCTCACCGACCAGGTGGTGCTGATCGACGCGGGCCCCCGCCCGGGCGGGCAGTTCTGGCGCCACGGCGCGGCGGACGCTCTGCCCGGAGCCCCCGCCCCGCGCTGGCATCACGGCTGGTCCACCTTCGCCGCCCTGCACGCGGACGTGCGGGCCGCGAGCGGCGCGGGACGGCTGCGCCTGCTGGCCTCCACCCAGGTCCACGCCGTCGACGTCCGGGCCGACGGCCGCTTCGCGGTCCACCTCGCCCGCACCCCCGAGGCCGCTCCCGCCGCCCCGCCGCCGGCGGTGCTCGAGGCCGAGACGGTGGTGCTGTGCCCCGGCGCGCACGACCGCCAGCTGCCCGTGCCCGGCTGGACCCTGCCGGGCGTGATGGCCGCCGGCGGCGTCCAGGCCTTCGTCAAGGTCCAGGAGGAGGCGCCGGGCCGACGGGTGCTGCTGGCCGGGACCGGCCCGTTCCTGCTGGCGGCCGCCGCCTCGGTGCTCGAGGCCGGGGCGGAGGTGGCCGCGATCTGCGAGGCGGGCGACCTCCGGGGCTGGGTGCCGCGCGGTCTGGCCGGGGCGCTCGTGCCCGGCAAGGGCGTCGAGGGTGCCGGATATGCCGCCGCGCTGGCCCGCCACCGGGTCCCCTACCTGCGCCGGCGGGTGGTCTCCCGGATCCACGGCGAGGACCGGGTGCGGTCGGTGGAGATCTCTCGGGCCGATCGTCGCGGGGCACCGCTGCCCGGCACCGCGCGCACGCTCGAGGACATCGATGTGGTGGGGCTCGGCTGGGGCTTCGTCCCGCAGGCCGAGCTGCTGCTGCAGACCGGCGCGGCGACCCGCCTGGACGTGGACGGCTCCCTGGTGGGCGTGGTCGACACCGACCAGGCCGCGAGCGTGCCGGGACTGTTCCTCGCCGGGGAGATCACGGGCGTGACCGGGGCGGGCGGGGCGGTGGCCGAGGGGCGCATCGCGGGCCTCGCCGCCGCGGCGCGGCACGTCGGCCGCTCGCCCGGGCCGTCCCTCCGCGTCCGCGCCGATCGCGCCCGCCACCGGCTCTTCGCCCGCGCCATGCACCACGCCCATCCGGTGCCGGAGGGCTGGGCCGACGCGGTCGAGGCGGCCACCGTGGTGTGCCGCTGCGAGGAGGTCACCCTCGACGAGGTCCGCACCGCGCGCGAGGAGCTGCACGCGAGGGATCCGCGCTCCCTCAAGGGCGTCACCCGCGCCGGGATGGGGATGTGCCAGGGCCGGATCTGCGGCGCCGCCATGCTCTGCCTGGGCAGCGACGAGAGCACCCGCCACGACGCGGCCCGCGCCGCCGCGCGACGCCCCCTCGCCCTCCCCCTGACCGTCGGCGCCCTCGCCGAGACCCCCGACCACCATCCACGACGAGAGGACCACCCATGACCACCGCGCTCCCCGACCCCGTCCGCACCCTCGCCTACCTCGACGGCGGCTTCGTGCCCGCCGTCTCCGGCGCGACCTTCGAGAGCATCGACCCGGCCACCGGCCGGAAGCTCGCCGACATCGCCGCGTGCGATGCGCAGGACGTCGACCGCGCCGTCGCCTCCGCGCGCGCCGCGTTCGACTCCGGCGTCTGGAGCCGCATGCACCCCTCCGAGCGCCGCGAGATCCTGCTGCGCCTGGTCGCGCTGCTCGAGGAGAACCTCGAGGACCTCGCGCTCACGGAGGCGATCGACGCCGGCAAGCCGCTCACCGACTGCCGCGAGTTCGACCTGCCGGACACGATCACCTCGATCCGCTGGTACGCGGAGGCGGCCGACAAGCTCTTCGGGAAGACCGCGCCCGCGGGCGACGGCGCCCTGGGCATGATCGTCCACGAACCGATCGGCGTGGTCGGTGCGGTGCTGCCGTGGAACTTCCCGCTGGCCATGCTCGCCTGGAAGCTGGGCCCGGCCCTCGCCGCGGGCAACTCCGTGGTGGTGAAGCCGCCGGAGCTGACCTCGCTGACCACGCTGCGCTTCGCGGAGCTCGCCACCGAGGCGGGCCTGCCCGACGGCGTGCTCAACGTGGTGCCGGGCCTCGGCCATGTGGCCGGGAAGGCGCTGGGCCTGCACGGCGACGTGGACGTCATCTCCTTCACCGGCTCGAACGAGGTGGGCCGCGAGTTCCTGCGATACTCCGCCGAGTCCAACCTCAAGAAGATCGTGCTCGAGCTGGGCGGCAAGGCGCCCCAGATCGTCACGGCCGACAACGCGGACCGTCTCGCCCTGGTCGCCGAGGACCTCGCGGAGGCGGCGTTCGGCAACATGGGCCAGAACTGCACCGCGGGGTCGCGGATCCTGGTCGACGCCGCGCTCTTCGAGGATTTCGTGGACGAGCTCGTCACGGCGACGGAGAGGTTCGTGGTCGGCGACCCGCTGGATCCCGCCACCACGATCGGCGCCCTGGTCGAGGAAGCTGCCCTCGAGCGCGTGGTGCGGTACGTCGACGAGGCGGTGGCCGACGGCGCCCGCGTGCGCACAGGCGGGGCACGGGTGCGCGAGGACTCCGGCGGCTGGTTCTACCCGCCCACCGTCGTCACCGATGTGCGGGAGGACATGGCGATCGCACGCGAGGAGATCTTCGGCCCGGTCGTGGTGGTGCTGCCCGTCGACGGTCTCGAGGACGCGATCCGCCTCGCCAACGACACCCCCTACGGCCTCGCCGCGACGATCTGGTCCCGCGACATCGACGACGCCCTCACCGCCGCGCGCGCCGTCCGCGCCGGGACCGTCGCGATCAACGGCTACTCCGAGGGCGACATCACCACGCCCTTCGGCGGGTACAAGGAGTCCGGCTTCGGCGGCCGCGACAACGGCCTCGAGGCGTTCGCGCAGTACACCGAGACCAAGACCATCTGGATCACCCTGCGCTGACCGGCGCCCCCGACCGAGAGGACCTCTTCCATGACCGACACCCCGATGCGCGGCGTCTTCGCCGTCTCGACCACGCCCTTCACCCCGGTGGGCGCGCAGGATCTGGACATCTGCGGCCGGAGCGTCGAGCGGGTGCTCGAGGCGGGCGTCGACGGCATCCTCGCCCTCGGCGCCACCGGCGAGGCGCTCGCCCTCGAGGACCACGAGCGCGAGGCCCAGGTCCGCCACCTCGTCGAGGTCGTGGACGGCCGTGTGCCGGTGGTCGTCGGCTGCATGGCGTACCGCCCGCAGGCGGTGTCGACGATGATCGCCCGCGCCGCACGGTGGGGCGCCTCCGCCGCGATGGTCACGCCCTCGTTCTACGGCGGGCTCTCCGCGACCGATGCGGTCGCCGCGCTCTCCCCGGTCGTGGAGCGCTCGGAGCTGCCGGTGATGGTCTACAACAATCCGCACTCGACCGGCGTGGACCTGCTGCCCGAGGATCTCGTCCCGCTGCTGGAGCACGAGGCGATGTGGAGCGTGAAGGAGACCTCGGGCGCCGCGACCCGCGTGCGCGAGCTGCGCGCCCATCTCGGCACCGAGGTGGAGGTGCTCGTGGGGGCCGACGGGCTCGCCCTCGAGGGGTTCACCCAGGGCGCGAGCGGCTGGGTCGCCGCCTCGGCCTGGCTCGCACCGGCCCGCTGCGTCGAGCTCTGGCGCCGCGCCGATGCCGGGGATTGGGAGCGCGCCGTCGCGCTGTGGGACCGCCTGGCCGGGCCGCTGGGCCAGATCGAGGCCGATCCGGCGTTCATCTCGCTGATCAAGCGGTCGCTCGGCGAGCTGGGCCTCCCGCAGGGCGCGGTCCGCACACCCCTGCCGACGGCCTCGGACGAGGCCGTGCGCTCCCTGCTGTCCGCTCTCGACTCTTGACGCTCGGGGCCAGGGAGAGCAGACTGGCACCGCACATTGTGCAACCCCCTTATGTAATCACGGTGGGGGCCCCCGGAGCGAGAGGGACCGATGGCGATGCCACCCCCGAACCCCTCGGCGATGCGGCGCGCCAACGCGCGGGACTGCACGGTGGTGCTGCGTGAGGCCGAGCGTGCGCTGACCCTCGCCGAGATCGCCGCGGCCACCGGCCTCTCCCGGCCCACGGTCGATGCGGTGCTCGAGGAGCTCCAGGCGACCGGCATCGTGGTCCCCGCCCCGGCCGCGGCCTCGGGCAGCGCGGGCCGGCCCGCGCGCCGGTTCCGCTTCGCGCCCTCCGCCGCGACGGTCGCCGCGCTCGACATCGGCGCCCGCACGGTGCGCTGCATCGTCGCCGACGCGGCCGGCCGGGAGCTCTCCCGGGGAGAGGCGCCGATGCAGGGCCCCGACCCGATCGCGCCGCTCGTGCAGGCCGTGCGCGGCACCGGCCGCGCCCCGTCGGCCGTCGGCGTCGCCGTGCCCGGCATCCTCGACCCCGCCGGCCACGTCAGCCGCAGCCTCGCCGCCCCCGCCCTTGAGGGGGTGGATCTCGCCGGCGCCCTCGCGGAGCGGCTCGGCTGCCCGGTCGAGGTCGACAACGACATCAAGCTCGCGGCCCTCGCCGAGCACCATCTCGGGCCGGCCGCCGACAGCATCGTGCTGCTCCAGCTCGGGCACCGCGTCTCCGTCGCCGTGATCGTGGGCGGCGCGATCCTGCAGGGCGCCCATCGCCTGGCCGGTGAGCTGGGCAGCCAGCGCGGCATGCGCTGGACCGACAGCTCCGTGCGCGGCCGGCTCACCTGGTCCACGGGCGACGACGCCCAGGAGCTCCTCGAGCGAGCCGCCGCCGGGGACCCCGGCGCCGTCCAGGAGGTCGAGGAGTTCTGTGCGCAGATCGCCCCGCGCCTGGCCACGGTGCTGCTCACCGTCGATCCCGAACGGGTCGTCGTCGGCGGCGGTCTCTCCCGCGCCGGCGAGACCCTGCTGGCCCCGCTGCGCCGCGCCGTCGGCCGGCTGCTGATGACCGAGCACGCCCCCGAGGTGGTGCCCGCCCGGCTCACCACCGACGGCGCCCTCGTGGGCGCGCTCGGCCTGGGCTTCGCGCACGGCTCCGCCCGCCTCACCGGCGTCCCCGACGTCCCCGCCCCCTGGCATCGCTTCGATGCCGGCCTGTCCTGACCGCACACCACCGATCACGAAGGACCCCTCCATGACCGCCGACATCACCTTCGGCTTCAGCTCCTACAGCTTCCACTCGAAGCTCTCGACCGGCGAGATGACGCTCCCGCAGGTCATCGACTGGGTGGCCGCGAGCGAGGGCGAACATCTCGAGCTCGCCGCCCTCGGCGACGACCCGGACTCCCCGATCCCGAACATCGCCTCCGACCCGGCGTACGTGGACAGCATCCGCGCGAGCGCCGAATCCGCCGGGGTGCCGCTGACCAACCTCGCCATCGGCGCGGACCTCTCCATCGAGGATCCCGAGGAGCTGCGCTCGCAGGTCGCGCGGGTGAAGGAGTACGTGGACCTCGCCGAGCGGCTCGGCATCACCCGGATGCGCCACGACGTGGTGCCCCATGCCGCCCAGCCCGGGGACGACACCCCGGCATTCGAGCGGGCGCTGCCCTCGATCGTCGCGGCGAGCAAGGAGATCGCGCAGTACGCCGCGGGCCGCGGGATCACCACGAGCCTCGAGAACCACGGCTTCTTCGTGCAGGCGGCGGACAGGGTGCGGCGCATCATCCACGCGGTCGACGAGCCGAACTTCCTCACCACCCTCGACGTGGGCAACTTCGTGTGCGTCGACGAGGATCCGGCGGTGTCCGTCCCGCAGAACCTCCCCTACGCGATGGTCGTGCACTTCAAGGACTTCTACATCCGCCCGGCCGACGCCGCCCCCGGCGAGGGCTGGTTCCGCAGCCGCGGCGGCAAGCACCTGCGCGGGGCGGTGGTCGGCAACGGCGACATCGACCTGCGCGCGGTGGCCCGCGCGATCCGCGAGTCCGACTTCTCGGGCTATGCCGCGATCGAGTTCGAGGGCTGGGAGGACTGCCTCCTGGGCTGCGAGCGCGGGATCGCGTTCGCCAAGAGCCTGTTCGCCTGACCTGTAACCCCTCACAACCGAAGGATCTTCTCCCCATGACGACATTCCGAGTCGGCGTGATCGGCGCCGGCAGCATCGCCCAGTCCCACCTCTCCGCGTACGCGGAGAACGCGGACGTCGAGCTGATCGCAGTGGCCGACATGAACCTCGAGCGCGCCCGCGCGGTCGCCGACCAGTACGGCGCCCCGCGCGCCTACGCGGATCCGCACGAGCTGCTCGCCGATCCCGAGATCGACGGCGTCTCGATCTGCACCTGGAACAACTCCCACGCGAACTGGGCGATCGCCGCCGTCAAGGCGGGCAAGCACGTGCTCGTCGAGAAGCCGATCGCCCGCACCCTCGCCGAGGCCGAGGAGATCCAGCGGACGGTGGAGGCCAGCGACCGCGTGGTGCAGGTGGGCTTCGTGCGCCGCCACTCCCCCAACTGCCAGGTGCTGAAGTCGTTCATCGACGCCGGCGAGCTGGGAGAGATCTACTACGCCAAGGCCAGCTGCCTGCGCCGGGTGGGCAACCCCGGCGGCTGGTTCGCCGACAAGGAGATCTCCGGCGGCGGCCCGCTGCTGGACATCGGCATCCACGTGCTGGACCTGTGCTGGTACCTGATGGGCTCGCCGAAGGTGGTCTCCGTCAGCGGCAACACCTACGACAAGCTCGGCAGCCGCGGCAATGTCACGACGATGCCGCGCTACAAGGCGGCCGATTACGACCCGTCGAAGAACACGGTGGAGGATCTCGCCAATGCCGTGATCCGCTTCGAGAACGGCGCCTCGCTGCTGCTGGACTGCTCCTACTCGCTGCACGCCACGAAGGATTCGATCGAGGTCTCCGTGTACGGCGAGCAGGGCGGCGCCGAGCTCGAGCCGGCGCTGCACATCGCGACCGAGATGCACGATTCGGTGGTGAACATCGAGCCGCAGATCGCCTCGCGCACCTTCGAGTTCGGGGTCGGCTTCGCCCACGAGATCCAGAACTTCGTGGACACCTCCCTGGGGCGGGCCGAGTCGATCGCCCCGGCCTGGCACGGGGTGGAGATCGTCCGCATCCTCGAGGCGATCTACGAATCTGCCTCGACGGGCCGCGAGGTCGAGCTGGGCTGACCGGGCTGACGCCGCGGGCCGACGAATCGGCAGGCCAGCGGGCCGGCCCCGTTGACTTCGTGATCCGCGTCACGGAGTCTGTGGGGGTCGGTCCGCGTCAGCGGGCCGCTCGAGGCAAGGAGGCCCCGCATGACCAGCAACCGCGCCATCGCCTACAAGGGACCGGGCAGCGTCGACGTCATCGACATCGACTACCCGACCTATGAGCTCAAGGACGGCCCGGGCGTGCACCCGGACAACATCGGCCGCCAGCTCCCCCACGCCGCGATCCTCAAGGTCGTCACCACGAACATCTGCGGCTCCGATCAGCACATGGTGCGCGGGCGGACCACCGCGCCGGTGGACCTGGTGCTCGGGCACGAGATCACCGGTGAGGTGATCGACACCGGTCCCGGCGTCGAGTTCATCCGCACGGGCGATCTGGTGTCGGTGCCGTTCAACATCTCCTGCGGCCGCTGCGAGATGTGCAAGACGCGTCGCACCGAGATCTGCCTGAACGTGAACCCGGAGCGGCCCGGCAGCGCCTACGGGTACGTGGACATGGGCGGATGGGTCGGCGGCCAGGCCGAGTACGTGCTGGTCCCCTACGCGGACTGGAACCTGCTGAAGTTCCCGGACAGGGAGCAGGCCATGGAGAAGATCCTGGATCTCACGATGCTCTCGGACATCTTCCCCACCGGCTTCCACGGCGCGGTCTCCGCGGGCGTGGGCCCCGGCTCCTCGGTGTACATCGCGGGTGCCGGTCCGGTGGGCACGGCGGCGGCCGTCGGCGCCCAGCTGCTGGGCGCGTCGGTGGTGATCATGGCGGACATGAACGCGGACCGCCTGGCCAATGCCGCGAAGTTCGGCTGCGAGACGATCGACGTGTCGAAGGAGGATCCGCGCGAGGGCATCGCCCGGATCCTGGGACGCGAGGAGGTCGACGCCGGCGTGGACGCGGTGGGCTTCGAGGCCCGCGGGCACGGCAAGGATGCGCAGGAGGCGCCGGCCACGGTGCTGAACACCCTGATGGACGTCACCCGGGCGGGTGGCGCGCTGGGCATCCCCGGGCTCTACGTGACGGGTGATCCGGGCGGTGTGGACGAGGCGGCGCAGGAGGGGTCGCTCTCGCTGCGGCTCGGCCTGGGCTGGGCGAAGGCGCTGGCCTTCACCACGGGCCAGTGCCCGGTCATGAAGTACCACCGCCAGCTCATGGAGGCGATCCTGCATGACAAGGTGCAGATCGCCGATGCGGTGAACGCGGCGGCGATCTCGCTCGACGACGCCCCGGCCGGCTACGCGAAGTTCGATTCCGGTGTCGCGACGAAGTACGTCATCGATCCGCACGGCATGACCGGCAAGGTGCAGCCGGTCTGAGGCCCGGATCGCCTCTCCGCCCGGCCAGGCGCGCTGTTCAGCGCCCCGGGGACGGGTGGAGATGGCGCGCGCCTGCCATGGATGTGAGGGTGAGCGCGCGAGCATGCCGCGTACCACTGTCCGTGCAGGCCACGACGGTCCTCACACGCATGTCAGGTAGCGCGGCCCCGCGTACGACCTGTCAGAAGGGTGGGTCACCGGGGTCGGGTGGTGGCTGTCCGGGTGGGATGAGGCGGCGGGTGTAGCGGTGGGGGTGGGCGCGGGCGAGGGCGTCCTGGCGCTGTTGGGCGGCGCGTTCGGTGCGGGGCCGGGCTTTCTGTTCGGCGTGCTGGCGCTGGGCTTCGGCGTGGAGGTGTTGGTGGAGCTGCCAGGCCCGGTCGAGGGCCTGGACGCTGCGTGCGGTGAGCAGGTCGGTGTGTTCTCTGCTGCGGGTGCGGATCTCCTGATCGAGGGTCCAGGTCGTCACCAGCGGCCCGGTGCTGGTGTGGCCCGCGCGGACGGGATCTTCCGCCTGGTCGCGCTCGGGGTCGATCAGGCCCGCTGTTTTGGCCTGGTGGTGCTGCCAGCACAGGCGGTGGAGGTTCCACAAACAGGTCTGCCCGCCCCGGGAGGGGTTCTGGTGGTCGTATTCGATGATGTGGTCGTCCTCGGCGGCGAGGACGGTGGGGCGGGTGCAGCCCGGCACCGCGCAGACGGGGTGGCGCAGCCGCAGCTGGAGCCGCATCTGGGCGGTGGGGTGGTAGGTCTGGGCCGTGACGGGCAGGTGCGCGCCGGTCAGCGGGTCGGTGAGGATCCTCTGCCAGGTCGGCTCCCCGGCGGCCAGGGCCCGGGCCAGCTCCGCCGGCAGGGGCGTCATCCCCTCGAGCATCGCCGGGGCGTCATCGAGGTGGAGCAGGGTGGTGGCGGGGACGGTGACGAGGATCTTGTAGGGGCTGCGGGTCTCCTGGACCGGGTCGATGTCCAGGACCGAGTGGGTCAGGATCGCGTAGCGCAGGGTCCGCAGCGACAGGGGCCGGCCCCGCTGGGCGAGGTCCTGGTCGATATCGAACGGGACCGGGCCCTCCGCCCCGTCCTCGAGCGCGGCCCGCTGGGCACGCTGCACGGTGCGGGCCTGGACGTCCAGCCGGTGCGCCAGCCCCTGGATCTCCGGAATCGGTCCCGTCACCAGCAGCGACGCCGTCCCGGAAGCGGTATCCACATCCACGATCTCCACATCCCGCGCCTGCGACGGCGGACGGGTCAACGCCCCCGCCGTCGCCAGCTCCACCGCCAACCGCACATGCTTCTCGAAGGTGCGCAGCGAGATCGAGGGCAGTTCGAGGGTCGCCATGTGAGCGTCGACCTGACGGGCGTGCTCCTCGCTGAGGCGGCGCGTGTGCCGCAGGAGGTAGTGGTGCATCCCCTCGGTGAGATCACCCCGGCGCAGGTACTCGAAGGTCAGCGGCATCCAGGTCACCGCGAGATGTGCGTCGCGGACCTGGCTGCGGGCCTGGGGGTAGGTGCAGCGCAGGCCGGCGGCGATCTTCAGCGCTGTCACGTCCGCCTCGTCCATCAGGCCGCGCACCTCAGGGTCCTCGACGAAGAAGGTGGACAGCTGCCGCAGGTGATGGGCATAGAGGCGCGTGCGGGTCTTCATCGTGCGGTGCAGGCCGAGCACGCGGGTGGCCTCGATGCTTCCGGGCTCGACCTCCTCGAGGAGGTACTCCTCCGACAGCGCGCGCCGGGCCTTCACCGCCCACCGCGGCAGCTCGGGAGTGGCCAGCACGGTCGGCCGCTCGGGCTGCTCGGCCGCGGCCGGGGTGGTGGGCGGCGACAGCGCGGCATCGCGTCCGGGCCGGGGGCGTAGGGCCCCGTCGGCCGCCGGGTCGGCGGGACCCCGCCGAGCAGAACCGGTCTCCTGGAATTCTTCGCCCATCGATGCCACCCCCTTCGCTGTCCGCACCATTCGCCGCATGGCGTGCGAGATATGCCTCGATCGTATTCCTCATCTCCCCGCGACGGAAAGCCCCCACACACAATGGGGATGATTGTGTGGATAACCCACCACTGGGGAGGAAACGCGGTGTGGACAACCCCCAGGTGTGGAGGAACGGTGGCGCGTGCACGTGCGTGACCAGCGGCGGAGCCGCTCATGGGGCGGGTCGACGCACGGGAGGCCGGCTTGCGGAGAGAACGCTGTCGCACCGCTGGTCAGGAGCACGAATTCTGGATGACATACCCTCACGACGGCATTGCCAGATTCGCTCTCACGCGCATTTGTCAAGCGCGCGGGAGAAGATGTGCATGAGCCCGTGCTGGGGAGGAACGATGGACCGCTCTCGGCATCTCGGACGCGGCGCGCCCGGCCCCCGGCCACCCGGTGCCCGCGCGAGCGCGTAAGGTCGACCCATGACGGAACGCACCACGTATCTCCTGGTGGACGGCGAGAACATCGACGCCACGCTCGGGGTCTCGGTCCTCGGCCGACGCCCGCACCCCGAGGAGCGCCCTCGCTGGAACAAGCTCCTCCACCACGCGGAGACCTCGTGGCAGCAGCCCGTGACCGCGCTGTTCTTCCTCGCGGTCGAGGACAGCCTGCCGTCGGCCTTCGTGCAGGCGCTGCTCGCGATGGGCTACAAGGCCGTCCCGCTGCGCGGCGAGGGCAAGATCGTGGACATCGCGATCCAGCGCACCGCGGAGGCGCTCCAGTCGCGGGAGGCCGACGTGATGCTGGTCAGCCATGACAAGGACTTCGTCCCGCAGATGGAGGACCTCGCCGGGACGGTGGACCGCCGCACCGCGATCATCGGCTTCCGCGAGTTCATGGCCGCGGATCTGCAGGAGATCCCGGGCATCGAGTTCCACGACCTCGAGTACGACGTCGCCGCGTTCACCAGCCGCCTGCCGCGCGTGCGGATCATCGACATCGACGAGTTCGATCCGCTCGAGTTCATCTGAGCCGCGTGCGGGGCGCTGTCACCCGCGCACGCTGAGCACGCCCTGGACGAAGCCGATCACGTCCGCGATCACCTCGTCGCGGTGGGTCTCGTGGAAGATCTCGTGCTGGGCGCCGGGATAGGTCTTCGTGAAGGTCCGGGGCCCGCGCAGCTCGAGCAGGCCCATCCAGCTGGCCGGGAGCGGGACCAGGCGGTCGTCCTCCCCGTGCAGGTACAGCAGCGGGTGCTCCCCGATGCTCCCGTCGGCCGAGATCGTGCGCATGGCCTCCTGCATCGCCTCGAGCGTGGGCCGAGCGAAGTCGCCGTGCCAGACGAGCGGATCCGCCGCGTAGGCCTCGCCCACGGCGGGGTCGCGCGAAAGGGTGCCGGGGTCGATGGGGGTGGACGGGATCTCGTCGAGGGCGAGCAGCGAGTCGACCGTGACCCAGGAGCCGAGCACGGGGCCCGAGAGCACCGTGGCGAGCAGGCGGTCCGCATGCCGCTGCGTGTACCGGGCGGCGATCATGCCGCCCATGGAGTGGCCGATGAGCACGATCGCCAGGCCGGGGTGCTGCCCGGCGGCGTGCTGCACGACGAGGTCGAGATCCTCCACCACCGGCTCGTAGTCGCCGATCAGCACGCGCTCACCGTCGCTGCGCCCGTGGCCGAGATGATCGGCGGCGTACACCGCGGCGCCGGCCTCGTTGAGGCGCTCGGCGACCCACTGGTAGCGACCCACGTGCTCTCCGTAGCCGTGGGAGATCACGGCGACCCAGTGCGGGTCGGGAACGGGCCAGGAGCGGCCGACGAGTGCGCCGGCGTGGCCGGTGAGGGTGAAGTCCGTGGGGTCCGCGTCGCTGCTCATGGGTCCATCATGCCCGGTGAGGTCCGGCCCGCCGCTCCCCGCACGGCGCGCCGCCGCTCGCCCTGCCCCGCCCCGGAATGCGGAGAACCCCGGCTCACCTGGGTGATCCGGGGTTCTTCCTCGCGGTGCGCAAGGGGGGACTTGAACCCCCACGCCGTCGCCGGCACACGGACCTGAACCGTGCGCGTCTACCAATTCCGCCACTTGCGCGAATCTTCGGCACCGGGTTGTGAAGCTCCAAGGCCGAAGGTCCCCTTAGGTTACCCCCGGAGAACCTTCATCCCAAACGCATCGTGCGCACAGTAACGAAGACCACGTCCACGGCCGTCGCGGCGCCGTGCTCAGCGCATGCTCTCGGCCTCGTCGAAGGCCTCGTCGATATGGGCGGGGTCGATCCTGCCGCGCAGCACGGTGAAGTACAGGACGGTGGCCAGCACCACGGCGGGCCCGCCCACCAGGGCCGCGATCTGCATGCTCGAGCTCACGGTCACCGTCGCGAACACGGCCAGCAGCCCGAACAGTCCCACGGCGGCGGTCACGGAGCCTCCGGGCATGCGGAACGTGGCACCGGTGATGCCGCGCCGGCGGTAGGCCACGTAGGTGACGAGGATCAGCGCCCACACCATGAGCACCGCGAACACGACCAGGCTCATCATGTAGTTGAAGACCCCGCCCACGCCGCTGAAGGCGAGGACCGCCGCACCGATGAGCCCCACGGAGCTGGCGACGATCCCGACCATCGGCACCTTCCGTGCGGTGGTGGCGGCCGCGATCCGCGGGGCGAGCCCGTCGCTCGCGAGCGAGTGGAGGATGCGGCTGCCGGCGTAGAGGTTCGCGTTCGCGGCCGACAGCGCCGCGACGAGCACCAGCAGGTTGGTGACATGGGCGGCGCCGGGGATCCCCACCCGGTCGAAGACCATGACGAACGGCGAGGTGGCGACGTCCTCGCGGGCGCCGGCGGCCTGCTGCCACGGCACCAGGCACAGCACGATCCCGATCGCGGCGACGTAGAAGAAGGCCAGGCGCACGATCGTGGTGCGCGCGGCGGTGCGGATCGAGCGGGCAGGGTCCTTCGCCTCCGCGGCGGTGATCGACAGCAGCTCGATGCCGCCGAAGGAGAACATCACCACCGACAGCGCGAGCCACACCGCGCCCCAGCCCATCGGGGCGAAGCCCCCGTCGGCCGTGAGCTCGACGATCCCGGCGGCGGGCTGCGAGGGCAGGCCGACGAACACCAGCACGGCGCCGACGAGGATGAACACGAACACCGCGATCACCTTGATCGAGGAGAGGAAGAACTCGATCACCCCGAAGGAGCCGACGCTCGAGAGGTTGATCGCGATGATCACCGCGGCGAAGATCAGGATCCCCGCCCAGATCGGGATGGCGGGCACCCAGTACGCGAGGTACGCGGCGCAGGCGACGAGCTCGGCGCCGGTCACGCACACGGTGACGATCCAGTACAGCCACCGCGACAGGTAGCCCCAGAACGGGGAGAGGTAGCGGGCGGCGAGGGTGCCGAAACCGCCGCGCACCGGATGGCGCGAGGCCATCTCGCCCATCGCCAGCGCGATGGTCGCGGCGATCAGGGAGCCGATCGCGAAGGAGAGGATGACGGCGGGGCCGGCGATGCCGATCGCCTCGCCGGAGCCCAGGAAGAGGCCGGTCCCCAGCGCGGACCCCATGGCGATCATCGCCATCTGGCCGTGGCCGAGGGAGCGGGCGAGATGCCGGTCCTGGTGGTGGTCGGTGTCGGTGGTCGAGGTGGTCACCGTATGAGCGTAGTCATCACCGGGGCGGAATGCCGCCAGGACTCTCAGGCGCCCTCGCGCAGGCGGTCGATCGCGTCCTTGGCCTCCTTGAGCCCGGCGCCGGTGTGCTCGCGGTACGCCTTGATGGCCTCGATGACCTTCCCCTCGGCGACCAGGCGCCGGCACTCCTCAGGGGCCAGCGCCCCTGCCCCGCCCCGCAGCTCCTCGAGCTCGGCACCGGTGACACCGGCCCTGTCGGCGAGGGCCTGCACCAGGCTCTCGAGGTGTCGGATCCTCGCGTGGAGGGTCTCGATCTGCTTCTGATGCCGTGCTGCGCGTCCGAACATGAGGGGGACCCTATCGGGACGCCGGCGGCCGGCACATCCGCCGGAGGTCGCCGGCGCGGCCTCGAGCGCAGACGACTGCGACCCGCGGCACGACTCCCGGAGGGGAGAGGTGCCGCGGGTCGCAGTCGAATGGGGCCGATCAGGCCTTCGCGGGCGCGCCCTTGGCGGCGATGACCTGGATGACCAGGTTCGCGAAGATGTCGTCGTGCAGGCGCACGGTCGCCTTGTGCTCGCCGAGCGAGCGGATCGGCGTCACGAACTCGACGGTGCGGCGGTCGATGTCCTTGTCGAACATCTCCTTGACGGCCTCGGCGACCTCCTTGGAGGAGACCGCGCCGAAGAGGCGGCCGTTCTGACCGGCGCGCTCGGCGAGGACGAGGGGCTTCGACTCGAGCGAGGCCTTCAGCGCCTGCGCCTCCTCGATGCTGGCGATCGCACGCTTGCCGCGGGCCGCACGGATCTGGTCGAGCTGACGCTGACCGCCCTTGGTCCACGGGGTCGCGAGACCGCGGGGCATGAGGAAGTTGCGAGCGTAGCCGTCCTTGACGTCGACGACATCGCCGGCGGCGCCGAGGCCGGTGACCTCGTGGGTGAGGATGAGCTTGGTGGTCATGTGCTTCCCTTCCTCGCTCAGCGACCGGAGGTCGAGTACGGCAGGAGGGCGATCTCGCGGGCGTTCTTCACGGCCTTCGCGATCTTGCGCTGCTCCTGGACGGAGACGCCGGTGACCCGACGGGCGCGGATCTTGCCGCGGTCGGAGATGAACTTGCGCAGCAGCGCGGCGTCCTTGTAGTCGACGGTCTCGAGACCGGCGGCCTTCAGCGGGTTCTGCTTCTTCTTCGGCTTGCGAAGAACAGGCTTGGCCATCGTGGTGCTCCTTCTTTCTGAGGGGAGCCCGGGCATGGACCCGGGATGGAGTGGATCAGTGGAATGCAGCGATCGCCGGAGCGATCAGAAGGGAGGGTCGTCGTACCCGCCCTGGTTGCCGCCGCCGGCCCACGGGTCGGCAGCGGGGGCGCCCTGCGGGGCGCTGTTGTAGCCGCCCTGACCGCCCTGGCCGCCGAATCCACCCTGGCCGCCGCCCTGGGGGGCGCCGCCGAAACCGCCACGGCCTCCGCCGCCGCGCTGCACCTTGTTGGGCTTCGCGGTGGCGTACTTGAGGGAGGGACCGATCTCGTCGACGTCCAGCTCGATGCTGGTGCGGTTGTTGCCCTCACGGTCGGTGAAGGAGCGCTGCTTGAGACGGCCCTGCGCGACGACGCGGGTGCCCTTCTCGAGCGACTCGGCCACGTTCTCCGCGGCGTCGCGCCAGATGGAGCAGCGCAGGAACAGCGCCTCGCCGTCCTTCCACTCGTTCG
>DHCMJ07802__coassemble_19_pt1 | contig 111379 bp, 91 predicted proteins | sample DHCMJ07802__metabat2_high_PE_028 | metagenome-assembled genome bin DHCMJ07802
GTCAGGCCCCCACCCCGCTCAGCCGATAGGCCTCCTTGAGGATCTCCAGCGACGCCATCGCCTCGCCCGGGCCGATCCAGAACGGCTCCGGATCCTCGATCCGCTCGTGGAAGTCGCGGATCAGCAGCTCGTGGGAGACGCCCCAGTAGGAGCGTCCGCCGGAGGTCACCGAGCGTTCGGCGAGGGTTTCCACCCGCCCGTCGGCCCAGCGGATGGTGAGCCCGCCGTCGGTGCCGCCGTGCAGGATGACGTAGGCGTTCTCGCAGTCCAGCTCGATCTCCACCGGGCGGTGCTGCGGCGCGGTGAGGGTGGCGTAGAAGGAGGTGGTGATGCCGCCGGGGTGGTGGAGCAGCAGATCGGCGGTGTCCTCGACCTCGATGACGTCCGCGTACTTGCGGGTCGCGACGTGCCCGTCGGTCCGCTCCACCCCGCCCAGCAGCCACTGCACCAGATCGAGGGTGTGGATCGCCTGGTTGATCAGCAGCCCGCCGCCCGAGCCCTCCCAGGTGCCGCGCCAGGGCTTGGCCCGGTAGTACTCGGCGCTGCGGGTCCACACCACCGATGCCCAGGCGCCGCGCACCGCGCCCAGCTCGCCGGAGCCGAGCATCTCGTGCAGCCGCCGGCTGGCGAGGTTGTAGCGGTTCTGGAAGCAGATCCCCACCTTGGGGCCGCCGGCCGGGATGCGTGCGAGCGCATCGACCAGGCGCCGCCCTTCGTCGAGCGTGTGCGCGAGCGGCTTCTCCTGCAGCACGTGCACCCCGGCCTCGAGGGCCGTGAGGGAGGGGCCGATGTGCTGATGGTGCGGCGTGGTGACGTGCACGGCGTCCGGGCCGACGGCGTCGATCAGCTCCTGCGTGCTGGCGAAGCCCGGCACACCGGTGGCGGCGGTCGCCCGCGCCAGCGCCTCCGGGTCGGTGTCCGCCACCCCCACCAGCTCGAGACCCTCGATGTCCCGGATCGCCTCGATGTGGACCACGGAGACGTCTCCGCATCCGATCAGCCCGATCCGCCTGGTCGTCATCGTTCTCCTCCTCGGGGCCGCCCCTGTGCGGCCTGCGTCGAGGGGTCACTGTACGTGGGCTCGCGGGCGGGCGCGATGCGGTCCCGCGAGGTGCCGCCCAGGCCGGAGACGGCGCGCGGACCGGGACGTGCGATGCATCACCATGCAGAATCGTGGCGGACCTACGCGGGATCAGTTTGTCCGACAACGACTTTTACTGCACTGACCTGCAGTGGTTACCCGGTCGTTACTTCGTGAGTGGATAAAAAGCATGCACTGTGCGAGCATCGGTCCGGCTCCATGTGCGACAGAGCCGCGGGCTGCCCCCACTGGGCGGCGCACCGCGGCCGCCGTCCCGCCCCCGCAGCCCGCGCCATGCGCCGCCCGGGGTCGATGAGGGACAGGCCTGCGCCACGGGGGTCGATTGCCGGTCGGCCCGCCGCAGCACGCAGCCCTGTCAGAGGGTGCGTCGCACTGCGCGCGGAGGCCGGATGCACGTGAACGGTCCGTCCGCGACGAAAGGAAGTCCTGTGCCTCCAGCACCCTCAGGCGAGATAGCCCAGCTCGGAACGCTCGGAGTGATCCTGCTCCTGCTCCTGTTCTACGGGGGCACGATGTGGATGTCGGTCGCGATCTCCCGCAAGAAGGAGAACGCCGACGACTACATGACCGCCGGCAACTCCATCGGCTTCGGCGTCTCCGCCGCCTCGATGACCGCCACCTGGATCTGGGCGTCCTCGATGTACGCCTCGGTCACCGCGGGCTACACCTACGGCGTCTCCGGCCCCATCCACTACGGGCTCTGGGGCGCGCTGATGATCCTGTTCATCTACCCCTTCGGCAAGCGGATCCGCGCCGTCGCCCCCCGCGCCCACACCCTCGCCGAGGTGATGTACGCCCGCCACGGCCGCTCCTCGCAGCTGATGCTCGCCGGCTCCAACGTGCTCGGCTCGGTCATCTCCCTGACCTCGAACTTCATCGCCGGCGGCGCGATCATCGCGATGCTCTCCCCGCTCAGCTTCGGCGCCGGCATCCTGATCATCGCCGGCGGCGTGCTGCTGTACACCCTGTGGTCCGGCTTCCGCGCCTCCGTGCTCACCGACTTCGCGCAGGTCATGGCGATGCTCGGCGCGGCCGTCATCATCATCCCCGCCGTGTTCTTCCTCGCCGGCGGGCCGTCGATGTTCGCCGACGGGGTCGCCAGCGGCGCCGTCACCCCGGAGCAGGAGAGCTTCTTCTCCTCGGACGCCTTCATGAACCAGGGCGCCCCCTACATCGCCGCCGTGCTGGCCTACGCGATCGGCAACCAGACCATCGCCCAGCGCCTCTTCGCGGTGCGCGAGGACCTCATCAAGCCCACCTTCATCACCGCCACCGTCGGCTACGGCGGCACCGTGATCGGTATCGGCATGCTCGGCGTGATGGCGCTGTACCTGGGCATCGAGCCCATGGGCGGCGACGTCAACAACCTGATGCCGCAGATGGTGGGCACCTACCTGCCCGTCGTGCTGGTGGCGCTCGCGTTCATCATGATCATCGGCTCGCTCTCCTCGACCGCGGACTCCGACCTCGCGGCGCTCAGCTCGATCGTGATGGCGGACATCTACGGCCAGTCCGTGGGTCGCAAGAACGTCAACCCCAAGCTGATGCTGCTGATCGGCCGCATCACGATGATCGTCGCGACGGGCCTCGCGCTGTTCTTCGCCACCGCCCGCTTCAACATCCTGGACCTGCTGGTCTTCGTGGGCGCGCTGTGGGGCTGCCTGGTGTTCCCGGTCATCGCGTCCTTCTACTGGAAGAAGGTCACCAACCGCGCCTTCACGATCTCCGTGATCGCGGCGCTGGCGATCTTCCTGCCGGTGCGCTTCACGCTCGTCCCGCTCACCGGGGCGTGGGGGCTGTTCGTCGAGCTGCTCGCCATCATCGGCGTGGGCGTGGTGCTGGGCATCATGGCCTTCGGCTTCTTCGGGCTGCGCCCGGCGGTGATCGTCGGCGCCGTCGCCACCCTGGTCGTGCTGCCGTTCGGCTTCGGGTACCTGCGCGACTTCGAGACCCTCACCGGCTCGCTGGTCGCCTACTCGGTCTCGTTCCTGGTCTGCTACCTGCTGAGCGTCCGCTCCTCGCAGAACTTCGACTTCTCGGTGATCCGCAAGGTCACCGGCGACTTCGACGAGGAGACGCCCACCGCGGAGGCTGACGAGGCCGACGAGGGCGACGAGGACCGCACCGCGGTCCCCACCGGCTCCGACCGCTGACCCACCCGACCCCCGCCTCCTGAGAGGAGACCACCCATGACCGCTCTGCTGACCGCCTACGTGCTGATGTGGCCGGTGCTCGTGCTGGGCATCCTGATCACCATCGGGCGCGGCTTCGTCAAGGACGTGAAGAAGGCCCGCGAGGAGGGCCGCCCGGTCATCTGATCGAGCAGCCCCCGCAGCACGACGCCCGCCACCCCGGCACCGGGGCGGCGGGCGTCGTCATGCAGGGGGCCGGGGCCGGTGACGGCTCACGGCACCATCCGGGGGTCGCGGCGGTGCCGGCTCAGGGGGCCATCCAGGGCCGCGAGTGGTGCCGCCTCAGGGCACCATCCAGCCGGCGGCGCGGAACAGCTCGTACCACTCGGCCCGCGTCAGCGGCACTTCGGAGCCGCCCGCCGCATCGCTGACCCGCTGCGGGGTGGTGGTGCCGAGCACCACCTGCATCTGCGCGGGATGGCGGGTGATCCAGGCGGTCGCGATCGCCTCCGGGGTGACCCCGTGCTGCGCGGCCAGGCGGTCGATCACCGCGTTCAGCTCCGCGTACTCGGGATGGCCCAGGAACACGCCGTCGAAGAACTGCGCCTGGAACGGCGACCAGGCCTGGACCGTGATGTCGTGCAGGCGGCAGAAGTCGAGGATGCCGCCGCCGTCGCGGACGAGCGCCTGGTCGGTGCCCTGCATGTTCGAGGCCACGCCCTGGGCGACGAAGGTCGAGTGGGTGATCGACAGCTGCAGCTGATTCGCGACGATCGGCTGGTCCAGATGCTTCTGCAGCAGCTCGATCTGTCGCGGCGTGTGGTTGGAGACGCCGAAGTGCGTCACCTTCCCGCTCGCGTGCAGCTCGTCGAAGGCGCGGGCCACCTCCTCGGGCTCCACCAGCGCATCGGGCCGGTGCAGCAGCAGGATGTCGAGGTGATCGGTGCGCAGCGCGCGCAGAGAGCCCTCGACCGAGCGCACCAGATGCTCGGCGGAGAAGTCGAAGTAGGGGCCGTCCGGCACGATCCCGGCCTTGGACTGGATCGTCACCTGCTCGCGCTCGGAGGGGCTGAGCTGCAGCGCCTCGGCGAAGCGCTCCTCGCAGCGATGCGTGGAGCCGCCGTAGATGTCGGCGTGGTCGAAGAAGTCGATGCCCGCCTCGCGTGCGGTGCGGACCAGGGTGCGGATCTCCTCGTCGGACTTCTCCGCGATGCGCATCAGCCCGAGCACCACGTTCGGGGCGGAGATCTCGGTGTGCGGCATGGTGAACTGCTTCATGGGGGGCCTCGGATCGTTCGGGGGCGGAGCAGGGCGCGGAGCCCGGGCCGACGGGAACGGGCCGTGCAGGTCGTTGTCGGCCGGGACGCTCACCGCCGAGCCTATGCCCGGCGTGGGGAGGGCGGGTGACGGGCAGGGGCCGCCTGCCTAGAGTGGACCGGATGACCAGCCCTCCGCCCCGCTCGCCCGGCGCCCCCTCCTCGCCGCGCCCCCGACGGGCCGGAGCGCGCCTCACCCTGACCCTCGCGTCGCTCGCGATGATCGGGCCGTTCTCGATCGACTCGATCTTCCCGGCCTTCACCCGCATCGGGGCGGAGTTCGGGGCCGACGAGGTGGGCCTCCAGCAGCTGGTCTCCGCCTATCTCGCGGCCTTCGCCGTGATGTCGGTGTTCCACGGTCCGCTCTCGGATGCGCTGGGCCGCAAGAAGGTGATGATCGGCGGCCTGGTGATCTACCTGATCGGCATGTTCGGCAGCATCATCGCGCCGAGCCTGGGCTCGCTGGTGCTGCTGCGGATGCTGCAGGGCATGAGCGCGGGGGCCGCCACGATCGTCTCGCGCGTGGTGATCCGGGACCTGTTCGACGGGGCCGAGGCGCAGCGCCTCATGGCCCGGGTGATGATGATCTTCGCCCTGGCCCCGGCGATCGCCCCGATCGTCGGCGGCTGGCTGCTGCTGCTGGGCGACTGGCGCTGGGCGTTCGCGGGCGTGGGCCTGTACGGCATGGTGGTGCTCGCGCTGACCCTGACCCTGCCGGAGACGCTGCCGCCCGAGGATCGCACCCCTGTGCGGGTCCGGTCCCTGCTGGGGTCCCTGCTGCACGTGGGGCGCTCCCCGGTGATGCTGCGGATCGCCGCCGCGACCGCCTTCGGCTTCGCCGCCCAGTTCCTGTTCATCGCCGGCGCCTCGATCTTCGTGGTGCGGCTGCTGGGGCTGGGGGAGCAGGACTTCTGGGTGCTGTTCGTGCCGCTGATCGCCGGGCTGATGAGCGGATCCTGGGTGGTGGGCCGCGCCGCGGAGAGGATGCCCCGCAGCCGCCTGATCACCGTGGGGTTCCTCGGCGTGGTCGCCACCACCGCGCTGAACCTGCTGCTGGTCTCGCTCCTGCCGGGCCCGCCCGGAGGGCTCTCCCTCGCGCTGCTGCCGGCGGTGATCGGGCCGATGCTCATCGCCTTCACCGTCGCGCTCGTGTTCGCCCCGATCCAGCTCGAGGTGCTGGACCTGTTCCCGCACCAGCGCGGGGCCGCGGCATCGCTGGGCACCTTCTTCTCGCTCGTGCTCAACGCGCTGCTGGCCGGGATGATCGCGCCGCTGGTGAGCGGCACCCTGGTGAGCTTCGCGCTCACCGCGCTCGGTTTCGCCCTCCTCGGCCTGGGATTCTGGACCTGGCACCTGCGCACCCACGCCCGCGCCGTGCAGCAGGTGGCCGGCTGACCCCGCGCCGATGGCGGTGCGGGTCAGCGGTGGTGAAGACCCATGGTGGTGCAGGTCAGCGGCCGGTCAGCCGCGACGGACGAGCGCGGATCAACCTTTCGGGGGATCACGCCGCAGCGGGCGATTCCTACCGTGGAAGACATGAACAGAATCCTGCGCACCGCCTTCGTCTACATGCTCCTCGGCCTCGTCTCCGGTCTCTTCTACCGCGAGTACACCAAGGCCACCGACACACTCGGCGTCGACTCCCAGCTCGGCACCCTCCACACGCACTTCCTGGCGCTGGGAATGCTCGTGTTCCTCATCGTGCTCGCGCTCGACGCCGTCTTCTCCCTCAGCGGCCGCCGCTCCTTCACGGTCTTCTACTGGACCTACAACATCGGGCTGCTCGTCACCGTGGCGATGCAGGCCGTGCGCGGCATCCTCACCCTCGACGGGCAGGACCCCGCCACCACCACCGCCGCGATCCCCGGCATCGCCGGGCTCGGCCACATCGTGCTCACCGCCGGGCTCCTCGCCCTCTTCGTCGCCCTGCGCGCCGCCGTCGCCGAGCGCCGCAGCGAGACCGCGCCGCGCACACCGGTCGCCGCCTGACCCGGCCGGGCCCGGGCCGGCTCGGGCCCGGGGCTCCGTCGCAGCAGCTCTCCCTCACCCCCGCTCAGCGGCCGGTGGGGGAGAGCTCTCTCTGCAGGAACAGCGCCGCCGCGCCGAGCGCCCCCACTCCGTCGCCGATGAGGGAGGACTCGATCGTCACCGCGTGGGGCGAGCTCCTCAGCGCCCGCTGCTCGACCAGCGGGAGCGCGAGCGGGGCGAGGGAGGGCCAGGACGGCCCGCCGATCACCACCCGGTGCGGATCGTGCACGCCGATCAGGGTGCGCAGCGCCTCGCCCAGCGCGGTGCCGAAGCCGTCGAGGAGCTCCACCGCCCCCGCCTCGCCCCCGCGCGCCGCCGCCGCGAGGTCCCCGAGCCGGGCCGTCATGCTGCGCCCGTCGGCTGTTCCCAGGAGCCCCTGCCGCTCCGCGGCGTCGAGCATCGACGCGGCGTCGGTGAACTGGCTGAGGCAGGCGCGGCGCCCGCAGCCGCACAGCGGGCCGTCGAGCCCCGTGGGCAGATGTCCGATCTCCCCGGCCTGCGCTGCGGCGCCGTGGTGGACCCGCCCGCCCGTGCTCACGGCGGAGCCCACTCCCGCGCCCACGTAGAGGTACAGCACGGTGTCCCCGGGCGGCTGCGCCACGGACCAGGTCTCGGCGGTCAGCGCCGCGTTGGTGTCCTTGTCCAGCACCACCGGCAGCCCCGTGGCCTGCCCGAGCTGCTCCACCACCGGCACGTCCCGCCAGCCCGGCAGCCACGGCGGGCTGACCACCCGGCCGCGGGCCACGTCGATCGCGCCGGGGCTGGCCACGCCGATGCCGAGCATCGCCTCGGCCGCGTCGTGACCGTCGGGGGTGGTCCATCCCTGTGCCCGCAGGTCCGCCTGCACGGAGGTGAGCGCGTCCGCGATCCGGGCGACGTCCGAGGCCGGATCGGCGGTGGGCGGCGCGAGGGTGCGCTGTGCGATCACCGCCGCCAGCAGATCCACCACGGCGAGCGAGATCCCGGCCGGGTCCAGGTGGACGCCCACCGCCAGCCGGGAGGAGGGGACCAGCCGCAGGATCGTGCGGGGCTTGCCGCGGGAGCCGGCGAGGGTCCCGTGGGCCTCGATGAGCCCCTGCGCCCGCAGCCGGCGCGTGATCAGCGAGACCGCCTGGCGGGACAGCCCGCTGCGATGGACCACCTCGGACTGCGAGGTCCCCGCGGGCGCGTGCCGGATCGCGTCCAGCACGATCAGCTCGTTGCGCAGCCCGAGATCGAGCATCGTCGTGCCTCGCATGACTCACTCCTCGCTGCACCGAGCCCGTTGCCATTCGTCCAACGGTGTGAGTAACGTACGTCACGGCACGATGGCGGCTGCGGCGCACCGCCCCGACACCGAGGTCAGGGCCCGGAGAACCGAGGCCAGGTCCCGGAGGCGTCCGAGACGCCGCCCCTCACCCGCGACCGCGCCGCCCCCGATCTCCGAGGAGAGACCACCCATGACCCATCCCCTGCGCATCGCCGTGCTCAGCGGCTGGCACGTGCACGCCGAGGAGTACGGCCGTGCCGCGCTGGATCATCCGGACACCGAGCTCGTCGCCGTCTGGGACGACGACGAGGAGCGCGGCAGGGGGCTCGCCTCCCAGCTCGGCGTCGAGCACACCCTGGACCTCGAGGCGCTGCTGGCCCGGGAGGATCTCGACGGCGTGACCGTCACCTCCGCGACCACCGCTCACCGCGATCTGCTCGGGCAGGTGATCGCGGCGGGGAAGCACATCTTCACCGAGAAGCTGCTCGCCCCCACCGTCGCCGAGTGCGATGAGCTGATCGCCGCGGCGGAGCAGGCCGGGATCGCGCTGACGGTCTCCCTGCCCCGCCTGGCCCACGGCTACACCCTCGCCGTGCGGGAGATCCTCGACTCCGGGAGGCTGGGCCGGCTCACCTACTCGCGGGTGCGCCTGGCCCACGGCGGCTCCATCCAGGACTGGCTGCCGGCGCGCTTCTACGACCCGGCCGGGGCGATCGGCGGCGCCTTCGCGGATCTGGCCGCCCACCCCGTCTACCTCACCCAGCTGATCCTGGGCACCGAGGTCGCCTCCGTCCGCGCGAGCTACACCGACATGACCGGCCGCGGCGTCGAGGACAACGCGACCGTCACCGTCACCACCCCCGACGGTGCGATCGGCGTGATCGAGACCGGATTCGTCAGCCCCGTCAGCCCCTTCAGCATCGAGATCCACGGCACCGAGGGCTCGGTGCTGTTCAGCGAGGGCTCGGCGCTGCGCCTGGGCACCGGCGACGGGTGGGAGGAGATCCCCGTCCCGGCCGACGCCCCGGCACCCTTCGCCCAGTGGGTCGAGGCCATCCAGAGCGGCGGCCGCACCGAGGAGAACCTCCAGCGCGCCCGCGCGCTGACCGAGCTCGTCGTCGCGGCGAACAGCGCCGCCCGCTGACCGGTCCCACCCGCCACCTGCACCACTCCCGCACCACCCCTGTACTGCACGACACTGCACGCCGTCTTCCACCACCGAAGGACATCCCCATGACCGTCTCCCTGCCCGTCCGCATCGGCCTCATCGGCGCCGGCGGCATCGCCACGGCCCACCTCGCGGGCTACGCCGCGATCCCCGACCGCGCCCGCGTGGTCGCCATCGCCGACGCCAACCCCGAGGCCCTCGCCGCGCGCACCGCCGAGACCGGCGCCACCGGCTACTCCGACTTCCTCGAGCTGGTCAAGGATCCGGAGGTCGACGCGGTGGACATCTGCCTGCCGCACCACCTGCACCGCGCCGCGATCGTGGCCGCCGCCGAGGCCGGCAAGCACATCCTGTGCGAGAAGCCGCTGTGCCTGAGCGCCGAGGAGGCGGTGGAGGTGCGCGACGCCGTCCAGAAGGCGGGCGTCACCCTGATGTGCGCCCACAACCAGCTGTTCATGCCGGCGGTCGCCGAGGCGAAGGCGGTCATCGACTCCGGCGAGCTCGGCCAGGTCTACGAGGTGCGCACGACCGACTCCTTCTACAACAACTTCGATCCCGAGAACATGGGATGGCGCGCCCACACCGCGACCTCCGGCGGCGGCGAGTACATCGACACCGGATACCACCCCACCTACCTGCTCATGCACCTCTCCGGCGGCGTGCCGGTCTCCGCCTTCGCGATGATGTCCACGCACCGCCTGAAGTTCATGGAGGGCGAGGACTCCGCCCAGGTGCTGGTGCGCTTCGACAACGGCAGCGTGGGCCAGCTGGTCACCTCCTGGGCCTACGAGGCGGCGCCGGGCACGGACCGCTTCTCGGTGGTGGGGGAGAAGGGCTCGCTCAGCTCCGACGGGACCACGCTGCGGGTGCGGCTGCGCGGCGAGGAGGAGCGGGTGGTCGAGCACCCGCAGATCGACACCTTCGCCGCGGAGATCGCGGACTTCGTCGAGTGCCTCGAGACCGGCCGCCGGCCGCTGAACACCGAGACCGAGGGCATCGCCGTGCTCGGCATCATCCTCGCCGCCTACGAGAGCTCCCGCAGCGGGAAGGCGGAGCAGGTGCTCACCCTCTGAGCGGCTCCCGACCGACCGCACGGCCGCCTCGACCCGGAGGATCCCGGGCGGGGCGGCCGTGCCGTCGGATACAGTCGGAGGCGCACGTCAGGCAATGATCGGCCTGTCGACTCGGCAGGTCCCGGTCCCCGACTCCACCCACGTCCGCGTACCGAGGAGCCCCCATGACCAGCCCTGCCTCCACCTCCACCGCCCCTGACCGCAACCTCGCCCTCGAGCTGGTCCGCGTGACCGAAGCCGCCGCCATCGCCGGCGGCCGCTGGGTCGGCGCCGGCGACAAGAACCGGGCCGACGGCGCCGCGGTCGACGCGATGCGTTCCTTCATGGACACCGTCCGCATGGACGGCACCGTCGTGATCGGCGAGGGCGAGAAGGACGAGGCGCCGATGCTGTTCAACGGCGAGTCCGTGGGCGACGGCAACGGCCCCGAGGTGGACGTCGCCGTGGACCCCATCGACGGCACCCGGCTCACCGCGCTCGGCTACAACAACGCCCTGGCGGTGTTCGCCGTCGCGGAGAAGGGGAGCATGTACGACCCCTCCGCCGTGTTCTACATGGAGAAGATGGTGGTGGGGCCGGAGGCGGCCGAGTACGTGGACCTGCGCCTGCCGGTCGAGCAGAACGTGAAGCTGGTGGCCAAGGCGCTGGACAAGCCGCTCAGCCAGGTCACGGTGTGCGTGCTCGAGCGGACGCGGCACGAGCCGCTGGTGGAGGAGATCCGCGCCGCCGGGGCGCGGGTCAAGTTCATCATGGACGGCGACGTGGCCGGGGCGATCGCCGCGGCGCGCGGCGCCGGGGTGGACATGCTGCTGGGCACCGGCGGCACGCCCGAGGGGATCATCGCCGCCTGCGCGATCAAGGCCACCGGCGGCATGCTCCAGGGCCGGCTCGCCCCCACCGACGACGCCGAGAAGCAGAAGGCGCTCGACGCCGGGCACGACCTCGACCGGGTGCTCACCACGGATGACCTGGTCACCTCGGACAACTGCTACTTCGCCGCGACCGGCATCACCGACGGCGACCTGGTGCGGGGCGTGCGCTACCAGCACCACCGCATCGTCACCGAGTCGATCGTGATGCGCTCGACCTCGGGGACGGTGCGCATGGTCGCGGCCGAGCACCGCCCGGAGAAGTGGGGCCGCTGGCTCGACCAGTGATCCCCGGCCGGTTCGAGCACTGAGGGGCGACGCTTCGAGCAGTGATCGAGGATCGGCTCGACCGGTGAACTCCGACCGGGCGGTCGCGGCCCGTCTGTGAGCCGCCTCGCGGTTGGAGTCACGCTGACCAGAACCGTGTCTACTCTGGGCGCATGGACTCCTCCTCCGAGACCCGTTCCGGGATCCACGTCGCCGTCGACCTCACCGTGCTCACCCTGCGTGACGGTGCGCTGAACGTGCTGCTCATCCAGCGCGAGGACGATCCCCACCGCGGTGCCTGGGCGCTCCCGGGCGGCTTCATCGAGGAGGGGGAGGATCTCGAGGGCGCCGCCTACCGGGTGCTGGCCGACGAGGCCTCGCTGGGCAGCGGCGCCGTGCACCTCGAGCAGGTGCGGACCTTCGGCACCCCGGGCCGCGATCCGCGCGGGCACGTGGTCTCGGTGGCGTTCATGGCGCTCGGCGCGAACCTGCCCGCTCCGCGCCGCGGCGAGGACGTGGCCGACGCCCGCTGGTGGGCCGTCGAGGAGCTCGCCGATGTGCCGCTCGCCTTCGACCACGCCACCGTGCTCGACTGCGCCATCGAGCGCGCCCGCAGCAAGCTCGAGTACACGACCCTCGCGGTGACCTTCCTGCCCGAGGAGTTCACCGTCTCCCAGCTGCGCGGGGTCTACGAGAGCGTCTGGGGCACCACCCTGGATGCCGGCAACTTCCACCGCAAGGCCACCCGCACCGAGGGCTTCCTCGAGGAGCTGGACCGGCACGCCGCCCCCACCGGCGGCCGCCCCGCCCGCCTGTACCGGGCCGGCGAGGGCACCTCGCTGATGCCTCCCCTGCTGCGCTCCGGCGACTGAGCAGGCCGCCGACGGGCGTGGCAGGATCACACCGTGACCGCCGACGATGCCGCCCTGACCGCCCTCACCACCGCCTACGCCTCCCACCGCGCGCCGGTGCGCGCCCTGGCCCGGGCGCTGCACGCGGATCCCGAGACCGCCTTCGAGGAGCACCGCGCCCATGACCGCTGCGCGGACCTGCTGGAGCAGGCCGGATTCACGCTCGAGCGCGGCATCGCCGAGCTGCCCACCGCCTTCCGCGCCACCGCCGGCTCCGGCAGCCTGGTCGCCGCGCTGTGCGTGGAGTACGACGCGCTGCCGGAGATCGGCCACGGCTGCGGCCACAACCTCATCGCGGGCGCCTCGCTCGGCGCGGCGCTCGCCCTCCGCGAGCAGCTCGCCGCGCTCGACGTGACCCTCCAGGTGATCGGCACCCCCGCCGAGGAGCACGGCGGCGGCAAGCAGCTGCTCCTGGACCGGGGCGTGTTCGAGGGCGTGCACCTGGCGCTGATGGCCCACCCCACCCCGCACACCGACACCTACGACGTGCTCGGCTCGACCAGCCAGGCCGTCGGCCGCTGGCGCGCCACCTACACCGGCCGCGGCGCGCACGCCGCCGCGAACCCCACGGAGGGGATCAACGCGAACGACGCGGCCGTGGTCGCGCAGGTCGCCGCCGGGCTGCTGCGCCAGCGGATGCACGACGGCCAGCGGCTCGCCCTGGTGCCGCAGCAGTCCGGGGTCACCAACATCGTCCCCGAGACCGCGATCATCGACCTCGAGTGCCGGGCGCTGACCATGCCCGCCTTCGAGGAGCTGCGCCGGCAGGTCTTCGCCTGCCTCGAGGCCGGGGCCGTGGCCACCGGCGCCGCGCTCGAGATCACCACCACCGAGCCGATCTACGAGCCGCTGCTCCAGGACGAGCTGCTCGGCGCGGCCTGGAACGCGGCGATGCAGCAGCTGGGCCGGCCCCTGGAGGGCTCGCTGGGGATCATGGCCGCCTCGACCGACATGGGCAACGTGTCCCAGCGGGTGCCCTCCCTCCACCCCTTCGTCGGCATCACCGGCGCGGGCGGTGCCCTGCACACCCGCGAGTTCGCGGCGCACGCCGACTCCGAGGAGGGCTACCGGCTGATGGACGACGCGGCGATCGCCCTGGCCGCGGTGATCCGCGACATCGCCGCCGAGCCCGCCTCCCGGGCCGTGCTCCGCGACCGCGCGGCACAGCTCGCCGAGCCGTCGCAGGGGGCGTCGGCACCGCTCTGACCGGCGGGATCGCGAGCACCGGGCCCCGTCGCGCACTCCTCGTCCGCGCTCCATCGAGGCGACACCCGGGCGTCATCTGACCCTGGCACGGTGCCGGCATGAGAGCGCCCTCATCGAGAGTTCATCCGCACCTCATGGCCGCTTGCCATCCTCCTGATCGTCACCGAACGAGCAGGAGGGCCCGATGGACACCACGATCGCGCTGTACTCCCACGACTCCGTGGGTCTGGGGCATTCCCGGCGCAACCGCGCCCTCGCCTTCGCGCTGGCCGCGCAGCTGCCGGCGCTGACCGGAGGGAGCGTGGGCGGGCTGCTGATCGCCGGCCACCCCGACGCCGGCCGCGACCCGCTCCCGGAGGGCTGGGACTGGCTGGTGCTGCCCGGCATGACCCGCACGGCCGGGGAGTACGGGCCCCGCCGCCTCGGCCTGGACGGGCCCGCGCTGCGGGACCTGCGCAGCGCCACCATCGACGCCGCCCTCGCGGCGCTCGAGCCCGATCTGTTCATCGCCGACCGCCACCCCTTCGGCATCGACGGCGAGCTGCGCCCCGTGCTCTCCGCCCTCCGCGCCCGCGGCACCGCCACCGTGCTGGGCCTGCGCGAGGTGCTCGACACCCCGCGCGTGGCCGCCGCCGAATGGGAGGCGCTGGGCGGCGCCGAGCACGTGGCCTCCTTCCTCGACGCGATCTGGGTGTACGGCGATGCGCACGTCTACGATCCGCGCCTGACCGGCGAGCTGCCGCCCGCGCTCGCCCGGCGCGCCGTCCTCACCGGCTACCTCTCCCACGGCCGCCCCGCCGGCCGCGGCACCGACCGGCCCGACGTCCTCCCCACCGGCCGCCGCGAGGAGCCGACCGCCGGCTGCCCGGCCGACCGTCCCACCGACCGTCCCGCTGGTCGTCCCGTCGGCCGCTCCGCGGGCCTGGGCAGCGCGCGCCGCTCCTCGGCGCCGGAGCGGCCGTACGTGCTCACCGTGCTCGGCGGCGGCTCCGACGGCGCGGCGCTCGCCCGCCTCGCGGTGCGCTCCCGCCCGCCGCGCGGCCACCGACACCTGCTGATCACCGGCCCGCAGATGCCCGCCGACGAGATCGCCGAGCTCCGCGCCCTGGCCGAGACCGCGAACCTGGCCGAGACCGCCAACCGGGCCGCGACTGCCCACCGGGCTGCCGGCGCAGCGGCGGCCGAGGGGCCCACCACCGTGCTGCGCAGCGCCCCCGATGTGCCCGAGCTCATCGCCGAGGCCGCCTCCGTGGTCTGCATGGGCGGCTACAACACCCTGGCCGAGGTCATGGCCACGACCACCCCCGCCCTCGTGGTGCCCCGCACCCGCCGCCGCCAGGAACAGCCGCGCCGCGCCCAGGCCCTCGCCGCCGTCGGCGCGGTCGAGACCCGCGAGCCGCACAGCCTCACCGCCGAGGACCTCACCGCCTGGTGGGACCGCTCGGCCACCACCCGCACCGACCGCAGCGGCCTCGACCTCGGCGGGCTCGACGTCGTCCCCCGCCTCGCCGCGCAGCTGCTGCCCGCATCCGTCCCCGCCCACCCGGAGGTGTCCCGCCATGTCGGCTGACCGTCCCCACCGCATCGCCTACGTGCTGAAGATGTACCCGCGCTTCTCGGAGACGTTCATCGTCTCGGAGATCCTGGCCCGCGAGGCCGCCGGCGAGGAGATCGTGATCTTCTCCCTGCGCCCCCCGACCGATGCCCGCTTCCACCCCGAGCTCGCCCGGGTCCAGGCCCCCGTGCTCCAGGTGGGCCGCTCCTCGAGCCCGCGCCGCCTGTGGGAGACCTGGGGCGCGGCGATGGAGGAGCCGGAGCTGGCCCGCGGCCTCTCGCAGCATCTCGAGGAGCTGGTGGGCGCCGGGGTGGACGACGCCGAGCAGGCGCTCGCCGTGGCGATGCTCGCCCGGGAGCACGGCGTGACCCATCTGCACGCCCACTTCGCCTCGATGGCCACGACGGTCGCGCGCCTCGCGGGCCTGATCGCCGATCTGCCCTACTCCTTCACCGCCCACGCGAAGGACATCTTCCACCGCGACGTGGAGGACGCGGACCTCGCCCGAAAGCTGCGCGACGCGGACCACGCCGTCACCATCAGCGAGTACAACCGCCGCCACCTGCGCACCCGCTTCGGCACGCAGGACACCGCCCGGCTCGAGCTGGTGCGCAACGGCCTCGAGATCGAGCGCTTCCCCTACCGCCGCCGCACCGACCTCCACGCGGTGCCGCACCTGCTCGCCGTGGGCCGCCTGGTGGAGAAGAAGGGCTTCGACCAGCTCCTGGACGTGGTCGCCTCCCTGCGCGAGGAGGGCCGCGAGGTGCGGGCCGACATCGTCGGCGACGGACCGCTGCGCGAGCAGCTGAGCGCCCGGATCCACGCGCTGGGCCTCGCACAGCAGGTGCACCTGCGGGGACCGCGCACCCAGGAGGAGGTGCGCCAGCTGCTCCAGGAGGCGGACCTGTTCGTCGCGCCCTTCGTGATCGGGGCCGACGGGAACGCCGACGGCCTGCCCACGGTGCTGCTCGAGGCGATGGCGATCGGCATCCCCTGCGTCGCCGCATCCGTCACCGCCGTCGGCGAGGTGATCCTCGACGGGCGCACCGGCTGGCTGGTCCCCACCGGGGACCCCGCCGCACTGCACGCGGCCGTGCGGGAGGCGCTCGACCCGGCCACCGACCGGCGCGCCCGCACCGACGCCGCCCGCGAGCTGGTCGCCGCGCAGTACGACTCCCGCGCGCAGGCCCGCCGCCTCCGCGCCCTCGCCGAGCGCTCCGCGCACCGCAACATCCTCACCCAGCCGCTCGAGGCGCTGCCCGCGGAGCTCCCGGCAGAGCCCGCCCCCGCCGCACCGCTGTCACCCCTGGGCTCCCCGTCCGCGCTGGAGCCCGCCGCCCCCGTCGGAAGGAGCCAGTCATGAGGATCGCCTACGCCCTGCTCGACCCCGGCATCGGGGTGTTCGGCACCAAGGGAGCCTCCGTGCACGTCCAGGAGGTGATCCGCGCGCTGCGCGCCGAGGGCCACCACGTGACCGTGTTCTGCACCCGCACCGACGAGGCCGTGCCCGCGGATCTCGCGGACCTCGAGGTGCGCCGCCACCGCCTGCCCCGCGGCACCGGCGCCGAGCGCGAGCAGGCCGTCGCCGCCGCCTCCGCCGCGATCGCCGAGGAGATCGCCGCCGGCGGCTACGACCTCGTCTACGAGCGCTACTCGCTGTTCTCCGACACCGCCGCCCGGCTCTCCGCCCCCACGGCCCCGAACGCCGTGCCGATCCCGTCGATCCTCGAGGTCAACGCCCCGCTGATCGCCGAGCAGCGCCGCCACCGCAGCCTGGCCGACGAGGCCGGTGCCCGCGCCGCCACGGAGCGGCAGCTGCGCGGCGCGAGCCTGATCTCCTGCGTGAGCGAGCCCGTCGCACAGTGGACGCGCCAGGAGGGCGCCGACCCCGCGCGCGTGGTCGTCACCCCCAACGGGGTGAACACCACCCGCATCACCCCCGCGCCCGCCCCGCGCGCCGAGAGCGCACTGCCGGTGACCGTCGGCTTCGTGGGCACCCTGAAGCCCTGGCACGGCACCGATGTGCTGCTGCGGGCGCTGGCCCGCACCACGCAGCCCCTGCGCCTGGACGTCTGCGGCACCGGGCCGCAGCAGGAGGAGCTCGAGCGCCTCGCCGCCGAGCTCGACCTCACGGACCGGGTGCGCTTCCGCGGCGCGATCGCCCCCGAGCACGTCCCCGAGGTGCTGCACGGGCTGGACATCGCGACCGCGCCCTACCCCGAGGGGGAGCACTACTTCTCCCCGCTGAAGGTCTACGAGTACCTCGCCGCGGGCCTGCCCGTGATCGCCTCCGCGATCGGCACCCTGCCGGAGCTGCTCGCACACGGCGAGCTCGGTGTGCTGGTCGCCCCGGGGGACGTGGACGACCTCGCCGCCGCGCTCGACGAGCTGGCGGCCGATCCCGCCCGTCGGGCACAGCTGGCCGCGAGCGCCCGCGAAGCCGCGGTGCGCGAGCACGACTGGCGCATCCGCTGCCGCCAGCTGCTGCACCGCCTGCAGAGCGATGCCCGCAGCGGGGTGGCGGCATGATGGCCGTCGGCACCTCCCGCACCGGCCGCGCCTCCGAGGCCGGGCGCAGCGCCTCCACCGGGCGCAGCGCCGAGGGCACCGGGCGCCCCGCCGAGGGGGCCGCGCGGCCGTCCCGGCTGCGCCGCCTGGTGGGCACCTCCGCCGTGCCGCGCAAGGAGCGGCTGGACCCGTCGGCGCTGCGCCGCACCCTGCGGGTGATCCGCCCGCATCTGCCGCGCCACCTGCTGCTGTGCGCGGTCGGCATGCTCGGGCTGCTGCTGGACGTGGCGTTCCGGGTGCTCGAGCCGTGGCCGCTGAAGTACGCGGTGGACGCCGTCACCTCCGCGCTCGGCGCCGAGCTGCCCGCCGACGCCTCGCCGTTCGGGCTGAACATCCTCCAGACGGTGATCGCCGCCGCGCTCGGCCTGGCCGTCATCATCGCCGGCCGCGCCGGGGCGAACTACCTCGCCACCGTCTCCTTCGCGAAGGTCGGCGCCCGCGTCGCCACCGAGCTGCGCACCCGCGTGTTCGACCACCTCCAGGCCCTCTCGCTGCGCTACCACTCCCGCGCCTCGATCGGGGACACCTCCCAGCGTCTCGTGGGGGACGTGGGCCGGCTCCAGGACGTCGCCGTCACCGCCGGGCTGCCGCTGATCGGCAACCTCATCACCCTCGCCGTGCTCATGGTGGTGATGGTGCTGCTGGACCCGTTCCTCTCCGGCATCGTGATCGCCACGGGCCTGGCCTACCTGCTGCTCTCCCGCCGCTCCTCCCCGAAGATCGTGCGCGCCTCCCGCAGCACCCGCAAGGGCGAGGGCTCCCTCGTGGGCGCCGCCGCCGAGGCGCTCGGCGCGATCCGCGTGGTGCAGTCCTACGGCCTCGAGCAGACCGTCGCCCACGAGTTCGCCGGCGGCAACGAGAAGGCGATGAAGGCCGGGGTGAAGGCCAAGAAGCTCGCCGCCGCCCTCGAGCGCTCCACCGATGTGCTCGTCGGCGTCGCCCAGGGCGCGGTGCTCGTGGTGGGCAGCCTGCAGGTGCTGCGCGGCGCGATGAGCCCCGGCGACATGGTGCTGTTCCTGACCTACCTCAAGATCGCGATGAAGCCGCTGCGCGACATGGCCAAGTACACCGGCCGCATCGCCCGCGCCTCCGCCTCCGGGGAGCGGATCGCGGATCTGCTGGACGAGGAGATCGAGATCGCCGACCCGCCGCACCCGGTGCCGATGCAGGACGTGCACGGCACCGTGGAGTTCTGCGCGGTCAGCGCGCCCGACGGCCACGGCCGCCCCCTGTTCGAGGGGCTGGACCTGCACATCCCCGCCGGCCAGCACCTGGGGATCCTCGGCCCCTCCGGCGGCGGGAAATCGACCCTCGTCTCCTACCTGCTGCGCCTGAACGAGCCGCAGCACGGGCAGATCCGGGTGGGCGGCTACGACACCCGCGCCGTGACCCTCGCGGACCTGCGCCGCCACGTGGCGCTCCTGCCGCAGGAGTCGGTGCTGTTCACCGAGACGGTGCGCGAGAACATCCGCTTCGGCCGGCGCGACGCGAGCGACGCCGAGATCGAGCAGGCCGCCCGCCGCGCCGGCGCCCACGAGTTCATCGCGGCCCTGCCCGAGGGGTACGAGACCGTGCTCGGCAACCGCGGGGACACCCTCTCCGGAGGGCAGCGCCAGCGCATCGCGATCGCCCGCGCCATGATCCGCCGCGCCCCGGTGGTGGTGCTCGACGAAGCCACCACCGGCCTCGACCCTGCCGCGAAGGCACAGGTCAACGAGTCGCTGCGGGAGCTGTCCCGTTCCCGCACCACCATCTCCATCACCCACGACGCCACCACCGTGGCCGGGCTGGACCGGGTGCTCTGGCTCGAGGACGGCCGCCTCCTCGAGGACGGCAGCCCGGCGCAGCTCGCCGCCGACCCGGACTCCCGCTACTCCCGCTGGATCGTCGAGCAGCGCAGCGCCGAGGCCGACGACCGCCCGGCCGCCGATGCGCCGCCGACCCCCGCGCCCGCTGCGGCCCCGACCGTCCAGGAGGTCCTGCGATGACCGTGACGACCCCTCCCGCATTCCCGGCGGACCGCACGCACAGCCCGCTGCGGCTGCTGTGCGATCACGCCCGCCTCCCCGGCGCCGAGCACCTGCTGGACCCCGTCCGGCTCTCCGCCCTGCTGGGCCGCGAGGTCACCGCAGACCGGGTGCGGATCAAGCCCGACGCCTCCGTGCTGATCGCCCACCGCCCCGCCGGCCCCGGCCCGGCCGTCGCCAATCCCGTCGGCCCCACCACCCCCGGCTCGAACGACGCCGGACCTGCTGTTCCCGCACCCGCCGCAGCACCCGCCGTCGGCGCCACCGCCGCTGGCGCCACTCGTCCCGACCTGCCGGGATGCGCGCTGGACGAGGCCGGGTGGGCGCTGCTGGTCGCCTCCCGCGACAAGCGGGACAACATCCTGCGCCGCGCGGCCCGCTGCGGCAGCGAGGTGCGCGAGCACCGGGTCGCGCACGGGACCGACCCCGACCGGGGACCGTTCCTGCTCAGCGGCGACATGCTCGGCGACCCCCGCCTCGGCGGCGAGATCCACCGCGTGCTGCGGCGCCGATCGAGCGCCGGCACCCCGCGGGTGCTGAGCTACAACCCCGGCCGCCACGCCCTGCTGCTGCTCCCGGGCACCGGCGAGGTGCTGCGCGTCGCCTCCCGCCCCCTGGACGCGCTGCTGCAGGTCACCGACTGTTGGCGCGCGCTGGACCTGCCCGCCCTCGAGCAGCGGCGCTGGCGCCACCGCCGCGCCGTGCTCGTCGCCGAGCACTGGGGGAGGGGCGATCTCGCCGCCCTCGCCGCACACCCCCGCTCCATGCCCGCCGCGACGCGGCTCGGCGGGATCATGGCCCGCCTCCACGCGGCCGACGTCTCCACCCATGACCTGCCCGCCGCACGCATCGGTGCGCCGATCCCGGAGACCCTCACCGCGCTGACGGACCTGCTGCCCGAGCACGGTGCGCGGCTCGCCCGCCTCGCCGAACGGCTGCGTGCGGCGCTCGCCGTCGACACCCCGCCGGTGCTGATCCACGGGGACCTCTCGCCCGATCAGGTGCTGGTCTCGGTGGACGAGACCGCGCCGGCCGGGCAGGGCCGTCTCCCGCTGCGCGTGGTGGACCTGGACCGTTCCGGGCTCGGCCCGGCCGAGGCCGATCTCGGCGCCTGGCTCGCCGCCTGCCTGCTCGCCGGGGTCGAGGAACAGGCCACCGCCTTCCTCGACGGCTACGCCCGGCAGCGCCCCCTGCCCGCCCCGGAGCAGCTCGCCGCCTGGACCGCCCGGGCCGTGCTCGCCGCCGCCCTGGACCCCATGCGCCGCGGCGCCGCGGACTGGCTGCCGCAGGTCACGCGGCGGCTCGCGCTCGCCGAGGCGGTGCTCGAACGTCCGCACCGCCTGCCCCTGCCCGTCGCGCCCCGGGCCGCGACGCCGACCGAGAGCAGGGCGGCGCAGCGCTCACCGATCCCTGCGGAGGTGGAGCACCGCGGTGCCCGGCTGCGCGTGCGCCGCGCCTGGGCCGATGACGGCCGCGGCCTGCCGCTCGAGCTCGCCGACGAGACCTCTCGGGCTCCGCTGCGCGCGGGCCGCCTGGACCCGGCGACCGGCGAGGTCACCGTGTTCGAGACCGGCACCGACCCGCGGCTGCCCGGCCTCGCCCGGGTGCTCGCCGCGCACCCCGGCGCCGTCGTCGTCTCCCACCGCCCCGGCAAGCGGGCCGTGGTCCGCACCCGCGACGACCACGGCGCGGTGCGCTTCGTGAAGATCGTCCGCCCCGGCCGCGCCGCACGGCTGCTCGAGGCGATCACCCGCGCCGAGGACTTCACCGGCCCGTTCCGCACCGCACCGGTGCTCGCCGCCGACGAGGACACCGTCGCCTTCGCCGAGCTGCCCGGCCGGCTGCTCCACGACGGCCTGCCCCTCGCCGACGGCACCTGGCAGCGCGCCTGGCGCGAGACGCTCGAGGCCTGGTCCGCCGCCGTGGACGCCTCCCGCTCCCGGCCCGCCGCGGCCACGGGCGGCGAAGGTGCGGAGCCCGCCCCGGGGCAGGTCCACGGGCCCGCCGCCGAGGCCGCGGTGCTGTCCACCTGGTGCGAGCGCGCCGGCGCCGTCGACCCGGCCGGTGCCCGCACCCGGGGCCGCGCCGTCGCCGCCGCCCAGCGCGAGCTGGCCCGCCTCGGTGATGTCACCCACCCTGCCCTCATCCACCGCGACCTGCACGACAAGCAGATCCTGTGGTGCGAGGGCGAGGCCCCCGCGCTGCTGGACGTCGACACCGCCACCCTCGGCGACCCCGCGCTCGACGCCGGGAACCTGCGCGCCCACGCCGCCTGGCGCGAGCTGCAGGGGCTGTGGTCCGCGGAGCAGGCCGCCGTGGTGCGGCAGGAGATCGACCGGGCCGCGGCCGCGAGCGACCTCCGCCCCGAGGCGCTGGCCGCCTACGAATCCGCCACCATCGCCCGGCTCGCCTGCGTCTACGCCTTCCGCCCGCAGTGGCGCACGGCCGCGCAGCAGCTCGCCGCGACCCTCGACCCCGCCGGCCACGACGCGGCCGACGACCCCGTCCCGCACGACCTGGCCCCCGACTCGTTCCCGCACGATCCCACCCCGCACGACCCCACCAGCCCTCTGGGAAGGAGCATCTCGCGATGACCACCACTCTCTCCGTGATCGGAGTCGGATACCTCGGTGCGGTGCACGCCGCCGCGATGGCCGAGCTCGGTCACGACGTGATCGGCCTGGACATCGACGCCGAGCGCGTCGCCGCGCTGCAGGCCGGCGTCCCGCCCTTCCACGAGCCCGGCTTCGAGCAGATCCTGGCCCGCGGCCTCGCCAGCGGCCGGCTGCGCTTCACCACCGACTACGCCGAGCTCGCCCACGCCGAGGTGCACTTCCTGGGCCTGGGCACGCCCCAGCGCGAGGACGGCTTCGGCGCGGACCTCAGCCACCTCGAATCCGCCGTCGACGCGCTCGCCGAGGTGCTGCCCGCCCGCGGCGGCGCCCCCACCCTGGTGGCCGGCAAATCCACCGTCCCCGCCGGCACCGCCCGTCGCCTCGCCGACCGCCTCGCCCACCTCGACGGGGTGCACCTGCTGTGGAACCCCGAGTTCCTCCGCGAGGGCTTCGCCGTGCAGGACACCCTGGACCCCGACCGCCTCGTCTACGGCGTGCACGACCCCGAGGACACCGCCGCGAGGCAGGCCGTGGCGATGCTCGATGCCGTCTACGCCCGGATCCTCGAGCGCGAGGCACCCCGCCTGGTGATGGGCTACGAGGCCGCGGAGCTGGTGAAGGTCTCCGCCAACGCCTTCCTGGCCACGAAGATCTCCTTCATCAACGCCGTCGCCGAGATGTGCGAGGTCACCGGTGCGGACGTCACCGACGTGTCCCGCGCGATCGGCATGGACGACCGCATCGGCGCGAAGTTCCTCCGCGCCGGCGTCGGCTTCGGCGGAGGCTGCCTGCCCAAGGACATCCGCGCCTTCCGCGCGAGCGCCGAGGAGCACGGCGTGCCCGAGGCGCTCGGCTTCCTGCGCGAGGTCGACGCCATCAACGACCGCCGCCGCGCCCGCGTGGTGGACCTGGCCGGCGAGCTGCTCGGCGACCTCGAGGGCCGACGCATCACGGTGCTCGGCGCCGCGTTCAAGCCCCACAGCGACGACACCCGCGACTCCCCGGCCCTCGACGTCGCCACCCGGCTGCGGGCCGCAGGCGCCGAGGTGACCGTCACCGACCCGCAGGCGCTGGAGAACACCCGGCGCCGCCTCGGCGAGCTGGTCACCCTCGAGCGGGACACCGACCGGGCCCTCGCCGGCGCGGAGCTGACGGTGCTGCTCACCGAATGGGACGAGTACCGCGACCTCGACCCCGCCCGCGCCGCCGCGCTCGTCGCGGCGCCGCGGATGATCGACGGCCGCAACGTGCTGGACCCGCGGCAGTGGCAGGGCGCCGGCTGGGAGATCCGCTCGCTGGGCCGCGCCCCCGCCCCCGGCGCACAGGAGATCCCGGCCGCACCGGGCGAATCGGCACAGGGTGCTCCGGGACAGGGCGCCGCGGGACAGGGCGCTGGGGCGCAGGCCGTCCCGGCGGTGCCGGGCGCGCCGGCGACCCCGAGGAAGCTCCTGCCGGCCTGACCTCGGCCGCGCGCCCGGTCCGCTCCACCGGGTACGCGGTCCGCTCCTCCCGGCGTACGTCCGGCCCGCTCCTCCCGGGGCGGGCCGGACGGCGACTCAGGCCATGGACCGGTCGGCCAGGGCGCGGCGCTGCTGCGCCATGGCTCCGGCCAGGCCCAGCGCCACGCCGAACACCAGCCAGGCGAGCAGCCAGCGGATGTCGCCGACCGGGTCGATCCAGCCCCCGCCGATCGCGCCGCGGAAGGCGTCCACCGCATGGGTCATCGGCAGGTACTCGTGGATGGCCTGGAAGAACCCGGGCAGCGTCGGGGTGGGATACGTGCCGCCGGCCCCGGAGATCTGCAGCGCGATGAGCACCAGCGCCACGAACTTCCCCACCGGCCCGAACAGGGCCCCGAAGCCGTGGTTCAGGGCGACGAACACCGCCGAGGTGAGACCCGCCAGCCCCAGCATCAGCGGCACGTCCTGCATCGTCACGCCCACGAAGCGGTGCAGCGCCACCACCGCGATCACGCACTGGACCAGGCCCAGCAGGATCGCGGGGGTCAGCCCTCCGGCCAGCAGCCGCACCGGGCCCACGCCCCGCGCGGCGGCCTGCTCGGAGAACGGCGGCATCATGAGGAAGATCGCCATGCCGCCCACCCAGAGGCTGATCGCGAGGAACAGCGGCGCGAGCCCCTCGCCGAAGCGGTCCAGCCCGTTCGAGCGCTCGAAGTCCATCTGCACCGCCTCCGAGGCGACCCCGGCGAGGTCCTCGCTCTCGGCGTCGGTGTACGAGGGGACGTCGTCCTGCGCATCGACGAGGCCGTCGCGCAGCTCCTCGGAGCCGTCGGCGAGCTGACCCGCACCGTCGTCGAGCTCGACGGCGCCGTCGGCGAGCTCCCCGGCGCCGTCGTCCACCTGCTCGGCGCCGTCGAGCAGCTCCGCGGAGCCGTCCGCCAGCTGCCCGGAGCCGTCAGCGAGCTGCCGTGCCCCGTCATCGGCCTCCGCCGCCCCGTCGGCCAGCTCCTGCGAGCCGTCGGCCAGCTCACCGGTGCCGCCCGCGAGCTGCTCGGCGCCGCTGCGAGCGGTGCCCACCCCGTCGGTGTACTGGGTGAGGCCCCCGGCGAGATCGTCGGCCCCGGTGCGGGCGGTGCCCGTGGCGGCGGCGAGATCGTCCGCGCCGTCGGCGACCTGCTGCGCGCCCGAGTTCAGGCGGTGCACGTCCTCGGCACCCTGCGCGAGCGCCCCGTACGCCTCGGGCAGCGCCTCCGCGGCGCTGCGGGCCTGCTCGGCCAGCTCTTCGGCGAGGTCGGAGGCGCTCGAGCCCTCCTCGGGGGAGGGCGCGGCGGAGGAGGCGTCCTCCTGCAGGGCGGCGAGGTCCCCCTCGAGGGTCGAGGCGTCCTCGGCGAGGGTGCCGGTGGTGCCCGCGAGGGACGCGCTGCCCTCGGAGAGCGCGGAGGTGGTCTCCTGCAGCTCCTCGAGGTAGCCGGCCAGCGACTCGGCGGAACCGCTCATGCCCGCGGCGGTGTCGCCGATGTCGGTCGAGCCGTCGGCGGCGGCGCCCGCGGCCTCATCGGCCGTGCCGGCGTCGGCGGAGGCCTGCGCGGCGCCCTCCCGCACCTGCGAGGAGGTGCCGGAGAGCTGGCTCAGCTCCTCGCAGAAGGAGGCCTCCGCGCCGGAGTCCTCGCAGCGGGCGGCGAGGTCGTCCACGTCCTCGCTGTAGGCGCGGATCCCCTCCTCGGAGGCGGCGGCGCTCTGGGCGGCGGTGCCGGTGGCCTCCGCCGTGCCCTGCACGTCCGCGTCGAGCGCGGAGACGTCGTCCTCGATCGTCGAGGCGCCGTCCTGCAGGGTGCGGGCGTCCTCCGTGCGATCGGCCGTGGCCGCATCGAGATCCTGAGCTCTGCGGTCCAGGTCGCTCACGGTCTCGTCGAGCGAGTCCGCGGCCTCGGAGACGGTGGCGGCGGTCGCCGCCGGATCGGCGAGGCGGTCGGGCAGCCCGGAGGCGATCTCCTCGAGCGCGTCGATCGCGGCGACGAGATCCTCGCTGGTCTGCTCCACCCCCTCCGGGGTCACGCCGAGCTCGTCGATCCGGTCCTGGGCGGCGCCGACGGTCTCGTCCAGCTGCTGGGTGCCGTCGGCGACCTGTCCCGCGCCGTCGGCGAGGTCCCCGGCGCCGGTGGCGAGCTGCTCGGCGCCGGAGGCCAGCTGCTCCGCCCCGGAGCGCAGCGGCTGCCCGTTCTCGTCGAGGGTCACCAGCCCGGTGCGGAGCTCCTGCGCCCCGGCGTCGAGCACGGCGGTGCCGTCGCGGAGCGTGACCGCGCCCGCGCTGAGCTGGTCCAGCCCCACCACGAGGTCGAGGCTGCCCTGGTGCAGGGTGCTCGCCCCGTCGGCCAGCTCGGCGCTGCCGGCCACCAGCTGCCCCGTGCCGTCGGTCAGCTCGCCCGTGCCGTCGACCAGGTCGCCGGTGCCGTCGTGGAGGGTCTCGGCCCCGTCGGTGAGCTCCCCGGCGCCGTCGGCGGCCTCGCCGATGCCGTCGTGCACGCTCGTGAAGCCCACGTAGATCTTGCCCAGGTACTCCTCGAGCACGCTCGCGCGCAGCGACTCCGTCAGCGCCGTGCCCACCGATTTCGTGAAGTTGCCGCCCACGTAGTTGACCGAGTCGTTCGTGGTGATGGTCAGCAGCGCGGGCGCGGCCTCCTCGACGTCCCCGCCGAGCGAGGCGACGTTCGCCGAGAAGTCCGAGGGGATCTCGACGGTCGCGCCGTAGGTGCCGTCCGCCAGGCCCTCGTGCGCCTGCTCGGGGGAGGCCTCCACGAAGCGGTAGACGGTCGACTTGTCCATGTCCAGCAGGGTGTCGGTGAACTCCGCGCCCACGTCCAGATCGGATTCCTCGCCGTCCGGCGAGGTGGCGGTGGCGCCCTCGTCCTCGTTGACCACGGCGGCGGTGACCTGGTCGAGGTTGTTGCTGGGATCCAGGAACGACCAGGTCATGTTGCCGGAGTAGATCACCGGGACCAGGGCGAGGCCCACCACGAACAGTGCCGCGATGGGCTTCTTCCACTCACCGGGCAGCAGGGCCACCGCTCCACGGCCGGTCGCCGCCGCCGCACGTCCGGTGCGGCGGAGGGCACGGCCGAGTGCGCCGGCGACGGCGCGGGCGGCCGACGAGACGGCGCTCGAGGCGGAGCTGAGTGCAGTGGACAGGGCGCTGAGGACTGCATGGAGAAGTCGCATCACGACCGACACGATACATTGGTGTATCGAGACTAGTTGCTGATTAGTAATAAGTGTGGTGGGGGAAACCCCGCGGCTGAGCGCCGCCTGAATCTCGGGAGGTGCCCCGAGCGGGAGCGGCGAACGGGCTCAGCCGGGCAGATCCACCACCCAGGGCTCTCTGACCAGCGAAGCCGGATCCCAGCGTTCGAGCACGTCGGCGGCGGTGCGGCAGCCGGCCAGGCCCAGCGAGGCGCCGAGGCGGCCCATGACCTCCGCGATGCTCTCGCCGCGCGCGAGCCGGTCCCTGAGCGTCACCGCCCCGTCGCGCTTGGCCAGACGGTCCCCGGCGCGGTTCACCGCGAGCGGCACGTGGGCGTAGCGCGGCTCCGGCAGGGACAGCAGCCGTGCCAGGTGCGCCTGCCGCGGTGCGGAGCTGAGCAGATCGTCGGCCCGCACCACCTGGTCCACGCCGGCGGCGGCGTCATCGACCACCACCGCGAGGTTGTAGGCCACCACCCCGTCGCCGCGGCGCAGCACCAGGTCATCGACCGCTCCGGTGACCTCTCCGGCCCACAGGTCGTGCACCTGCCAGGTGGTGACCTCGGCCCGCAGCCGCAGCGCCGGCTCGCGCCGCAGCTCCCGCATCCGCTGCCGGCCCTGCTCCCGCTCGGCGGGGGAGAGGTCCCGGCAGGTGCCCGGGTAGGCGCCCGGCGGGGCGTGCGGGGCGCTCGGCGCCTCGAGGATCTCCCGCCGCGTGCAGTAGCACTCGTAGACCCTGCCCTGGTCGCCGAGCTCCTGCAGCGCCGCCGTGTGGGCGGCGTCGCGCTCGGACTGGCGCACCACCGCGCCGTCCCAGTCGATCCCGAGCGCCGCGAGATCCTCCAGCTGGCGCTGCTCGGACCCCTCCCGCACCCGGTCGAGATCCTCCACCCGCAGGTGGAAGGCGCGCCCGGTGCGCCGGGCGAGCACCCAGGCGAGCACTGCGGTGCGCAGGTTCCCCAGGTGCAGGTCGCCGCTGGGGGAGGGGGCGTAGCGGCCCGCTCCACCGCCCGGGGTCGGCGGCGCGGAACGGGGGTGGGTCATGGGGGCGAGTGTAGGTCCGCCCCAGTCGGCGGCCACCACCGTGTGCCGGGCCGCACCAGCAGCACGTCCCCCTCGCGCCCGCCGGGCACGGGGCGGCCCGGTGGGGCGGGGCGGAAGCCGAGCCGCTGCGCGAGAGCCCGCGAGGGGGCGTTCTGCGAGGCGGTCACCGCGAGGATCTCCGCTCCGCCGCCGCCCAGCACGGGGTGCGCGAGCACCGCCGTCATCGCCTCGCTCGCGAGGCCGAGACCGTGCACCGCGGGGGCCAGGCGCCAGTAGGCGCTGAGCACCGCGTGCGGAACGCTCTCCCCGGGATCGCCCTCGCCCGCCTCGCCCTCGTCCACGGCGCCCTCGTCCCTGTCGCGCAGCGGAGTGAGGCCGACGACGCCGAGCAGCCCCTCGGGCAGGCCGGCCGCGTCCTCCGGCAGCCGGGCCGCCTGCTCGGGGAGGTCTGGTCTCTGCTCGCGAGGTGCGGTCTCGGGGCCGGGCGGCGCGGACGGCCACCGGGCGCGGAGCGACAGGTAGCCCACCCCGTGCCGGTCCCAGCTCTCGCGCCACTGGGCGAGCACCCAGCGCATCTGCTCCTTCTCGGTGAGCGGTGCGGTGGCGTCCTCGGCGAAGGCGCGCGGATCCGCGTGGAGGGCGAACAGCTCCTCGAGCTCGTGCGCGGCGACCGGGCTCAGACGGAGCCGCGCGGTGGTGAGCACGGTGCCGTCGGACGCTGCGACACCGGGCTCCGCGGCACCTGGTGCCGCGCCACCGGGCCCCGGCATGCCGACGGCGCGGCGATCACCGTCCGAGGACGAGATCACCGCGCCGTCATCCATGCAGTGCTCCGCAGAGCGCGGGGCGCAGGGTCAGGAGTCGCTGCGGTGGCTGCCGCGCTTCTCGTCATCGCCGGCCTCGGGGTCCGAGTCGACCTTGACCTCCTTGGGCTCCACGTCGGAAGAGCGGTCCTCTCCCTTCAGAGCGGAGGCCACGTCACCGGCGTCGGCCGAGCCGACGGTGTCGGAGACGGTCGAGGAGTCGGACTCGTTCCCGGCGGAGGCCGGGTAGTGCGCGCGCGCGAAGTCCGCCGGCGGGGCCCACGGATCCTCGACCGGACGGGTCTTCTGCCAGGCGATGTAACCGGCGGCGGCACCGGCGGCGGCCAGGCCCACGATGAGCAGCACCTTGCCGGCGCGGCCCTTCTTCTTCTGCGGGGTGGGCTCGAGGACGGCGGAGCGGATGTCGCCCTGGCCCTTGTCGAGCTCCTTGCGGGCCGCATCCACCGCGGCCTTGAGCACGGTGCCGGAGGTCTCCACCGTCTTGCGGGCGCGCGGGATGTAGTCGTCCTGCACGTCGTGGCGGAACTTGTCGGCACGCGGGCCGAGGTTCGCGGAGAGCTTGTCCGACTGCTCGCGGAGCTTGTCGCCCTGCTCGCGCAGCCGCTTCTCGGCCTCCGGGGCGTACTGGTCGTACAGCTCGGTGGCCCGCGAGCGGGCCTCGCGCGCACCCTCGGAGACCACGGGGCCCACCGTGGCGGCGAGCTTCTGCAGCTCCTCGACGGCCTTCTCGGCCTTCTGGGCGGTGGTCCCGGCCGCGTCAGCCGTCTTCGCCGCCTGCTTCTTGGCCTTCTTGGCTTCCCGCTTGGTGGTCAGCGCCATGGGTTTCCCCTTTCGGTCGAATCCGTCGGGTCGGGCCGACGGTGGTCCCTGGGCCGGGGCAGTCGGAGACTGACGCGGCCCGTGTGGCACAACTCTAACGCGAGCGGGTACGGGCTCTCACAGCGGAAGCGGATCTGCGTGCGCGGGCACGGACCCGTCCGGTCGGTCAGGCAGGCCGTGTGCGAGGATGACCGCATGTTCGCAACCCTTCATACCAACCACGGGGACATCCGCCTGGAGCTGTTCCCGAACCACGCACCCAAGACCGTCGAGAACTTCGTGGGCCTCGCCGAGGGCACCAAGGAGTTCTCCGATCCGGAGACCGGCGAGAAGGTCACCCGCCCGTTCTACGACGGCGTCATCTTCCACCGCATCATCGCCGGCTTCATGCTCCAGGGCGGGGACCCGCTGGGCACCGGCACCGGCGGCCCCGGCTACACCTTCGACGACGAGATCTCCGAGAAGAACTTCAACGAGCCCTACGTGCTCGCGATGGCCAACGCCGGCCAGCGCCGCAACGCGCTGACCGGTCGCCCCTCCGGCACCAACGGCTCGCAGTTCTTCATCACGGTGGGCCCCACCCCGCACCTGCAGGGCAAGCACACCGTGTTCGGCCAGGTGGCCGACGAGGACTCCAAGAAGGTCGTCGACGCGATCGAGCAGGTCAAGACCGACATGCGCGACCGTCCCCTCGAGGACGTCGTCATCACCTCGGTCACCATCGAGAAGTGAGCGCGGGGGCGCCCTGAGGCGCCCGCCCCGCACCGAGCGCCGTCGGCGCCGTCGCACTCCCGGCCCCGGCCGGCTGCGATGGGGCCGGCGGCGCTTCTGCGTCCGACGAGGCACGCGGCACCGGCCCCGGGCACCGGGCAGGGGCCCCGTGCCCGGCCGGGGCGGAGCCGCTCAGGTGAAGGTGAGCGTCGCGGTGAGCGGATCGTGCGTCTCGTCGAAGTCGCTGTCGAGCGCCTTCTGGTACCGCGGGGTGATCCGCACGGTCGCGGTCTCGAGGTGCGCGGGGACGGTGAACGTGGCGGTGTGCGAGCCGTGATGGGAGAAGATCCGCACCGGATCCTGCTCCGGGGTGAGCTCGGTGCCGTCGGGCAGCTCGAGCACCACCTCGCCGAGCTCCGTGATGTTCGAGGAGTAGTTCTTCTCCCAGTCGAGCTGGACCACCACGAAGACCTCGTCCTCGTCGGCCCACTTCAGCATCCCGCCCCAGGTCGCGGTCGAGTCGGGATAGAGGAACGAAGTGAGCAGCGCCGACTCCACGGTGCCGCGCACCTGCATCGGCGCGGTGCCGTACTCGTCCTCGATCTCCGTCTCGAAGACGCCCGCGTCGGAGACCTCCACCGCGTAGTCGCCCGTGTACAGCCGCGGTGCCACGGTGCTGACGATCGAGCCGTCCACGAGGGAGATGTCCTGCGCGCCGTCCTCGATCGAGGCGCGGAGGGTGACGGCCCGCGGATCCGGGGTCGCGTCGACGACCGCCAGCACGATGCCGCTGCGCTCGGTGTCCCCCGATTGCACGGAGGTGACGCGGATGTCGTCGTTCCCGCCGTAGGCGATGTGCAGGGTGGTGGACGGGCCGGAGCGGGGTTCGGGCACCCACTGCGCGTCGGTCGACTCCCACGCCGCCAGCAGGAACTTCTTCATCGTCCCGGGCAGCAGGGTGGTGGCCGGCACCGGTTCGTCGCCGTCCTCGCCGGTGCCGTCGGCGGGCGGCACCTCCTCGCCGGTCAGGGCCGTGTACTGCTCGGCGGTGAGACTGTCCAGCAGCGCGGTGCTGGTCACCGTCACCTCGGCGAAGGGGTGGCGCAGGGTCTCGGAGCCCTCGAGGCGCTGCATCAGCCCGCCGGCGACGATCTCGTCCTCCACCTCCACCACGGTGATATCGAGGACCGCCTGCGTGCTCGCCGCGCCGGGCGCCTGCTCGTCGGCGTCCTCGACGGCCTGGGCATCGTCGACGTCATCGGCGGCGTCCTCCACGCTGCCCTCCGCGGCCGCGTCGTCGGCGTCCTCCGCCGTCGTCCCGTCGGTCGGGGCGGCATCGTCCCCGCCGGGGAGGAGGCCGCAGCCGGCGAGCAGCAGAGCTGGTCCGGACAGGAGCACGCCCCGGCGGGCGAGGAGAGCGGGGGTGGAGCGGAACTGGCGTCGGGACGTCATGAGGCGCTTTCTTCTGAGGAGGATGGCCTGGCCACAGTACCTTTCGGACACGCGATCACGGACTCGTGCCCGGCTGCCGGCCCTGGCGGTGCCCGCACCGTGCGGGATAGCGTCCGTGCATGACCGCGCGACACCTGGCCGGTGCCCGGATCCTCGCTCAGGGGCTCGTCGGGCCGCCGCGCTTCACGGACCCCGCCCAGGCGGCCCGGGCCTTCGGCGCCCATCAGGGCCAGGACCTGCCCGGGGTGATCGCCTCCCTCGCCCTGCGCACCGGGGGAGACCTCGCCGGCGTGCTCGCCGCCTTCGACCGCGGCGAGGTGGTGCGCGGCTACCCCATGCGCGGCACGGTCTTCGCCGTCGCCGCGGACTCCCTGGCCTGGCTCACCCAGCTGTGCGCCGGCGGTCCGCTGCGCTCCGCGATCTCCCGGCGCCCCGCGCTCGACCTCGAGGAGCGCCACATCGACCGTGCCCGGGAGGTGCTCGTGGAGCGGGCCGGCCCGCACTCCGCCCCCGGCGAGGGCCGCGGCGTGCTGCGCCGCGAGCTGCTCGAGGCGTGGGAGGCCGCCGGTGTGCCCGTGGACCGGGGGCGCGGCTATCACGTGCTCGTCGAGCTCATCGCGATGGGGGACGCCGCCTACGGGCCCTGGCGCGAGGGGGAGACGGCCGTGGTGCACGCCCGGCGCTGGCTGCCGGCGGGCTCCGACCTCGAGGGCACCTTCAACGGCGACCGCGTCGCCGCGACGGCGGAGCTCGCGCTGCGCTACCTCACCAGCCACGGCCCGGCCGGTGAGCGCGACCTCGCCTGGTGGTCCAAGCTCCCCCTCGGAGCCCTCCGCGCCGCGCTGCCGCAGAGCGCCGACCGCCTCGAGAGCGGGTTCGCGGACCGGGACGGCCGGCTCCACGCCCGCGAGGACGAGGCTCGCGGCGGGTCCGGCGAGCGGCTGTGGTGGCGTCCCGGCCTCGCCGAGGAGTACGCGCAGCAGGAGCGGGAGACGATGCGCGAGCTGCTGCTGCCCGGCTTCGACGAGCTGGTGCTCGGCTACCGCGACCGGCTCTTCCTCATGGACGAGGAGCGCCACCGCGCCCTCGCGCCCGGCAACAACGGCGTGTTCAAGCGCGCCGCGCTGCGCCGCGGCGAGCTGGTGGGGGTCTGGTCCCGCACGGGGGCGGCCGGCCGACGGAAGCTCGTGCTCCAGGAGGCGCGACCGGTCAGCGACGCGCAGCGCCGGCGCTTCGAGAAGCTCTTCGCGGCCTTCCCGTACACCATCGTGTGAGCACGGCCGGGCGGGCGGCGCCCGGGAGCGGCCCAGGCACCCGTGATGGAATGAGCCCATGGAACGACCCAGCTACGGCTACAGCGCCGAGGACGCCCCGGATCCGCAGGGGACGCCGGTGTGCCCCCGCCATCCCGATCGGGTGAGCTACGTGCGCTGCAAGCGCTGCGAGCGCCCCGCCTGCCCGGACTGCCAGCGCCCCACCTCCGTGGGGGTGCTCTGCGTGGACTGCGAGCGGGAGATCTCCCGGCAGCAGGCCTCGACCCGGCCCCGCAACGCGATGGGCGCGGGGATGGGCCGCCGCACGCCCTATGTCACCTACACGCTCATCGGCCTGAGCGTGCTCGCGTTCGTGGGACAGACCCTCGCCCCGCAGATCGTGCAGCAGCTGGGGATCTTCGCCCCCTACCGCGCGGTGTTCATGCCGTGGACCTTCTTCACCGCCGGGTTCCTGCACGGCGGCATCCTGCATCTGGCGCTGAACATGTACGCGCTGTGGATCGTGGGGCAGTACCTCGAGCAGACCCTCGGCCACGTCCGCTACGCGGCCGTCTTCCTCACCGCGGTGCTGGGCGGGCACACCGCCGTGTATCTGCTGGCGGACCCGCTGAGCAGCGCCTGGATCACGGGAACGCTCGGCGCGAGCGGCGGGGTGTTCGGCCTGTTCGCGGCGATGTTCATCGTCAATCGGCATCTGGGCGGCCAGACGGCGCAGATCGTCGTGCTCATCGTGCTGAACCTGGTGCTGACCTTCACCATCCCGGGCATCTCGTGGCAGGGGCACCTGGGCGGTCTGGTGATCGGTGCCGCGGTCACCGCGGGGATGTTCGCGCTGCGGCCGAAGGCGGGCCCGGGAGCGGACCGGCAGGCGCTGGCCCGTCGCTCCGCCCTCGTGCACTCGGGCGTGGTGGCGGCGGCCGCGGTGCTGTGCGTGGCGCTGATCGTCGCGAAGACCCTGATGGTCCTCAGCCTCTGAACGGCGGCGCCCGGCAGCGGGCGCGGCATGGAGCACCCGACGGGCCGGGGCGGCGCAGCAGCCGCCCCGGCCCGTTCTCCATGGCCCCGTTCTCCATGGCGAGAGGGTGCGGTCCTCTACCACGTTCCGGGCGGTTCCTCTGCCCGTCCGTCGAACTACACGGCTGTGGTTTTCCCCAGCTGTGGACACGATTGGGGATAACTCTGCGGACCGTTGGGGATTGCGGCCGCTTGCTGTGGATAACCGGGGATTCGTTGTGGACGGATGGTGGGGGAGTGCGCGCAGCGTGTCATCTCTCGCATCACGCTCCCGGCGGTGCTGAGCTGCGGGGACGCCTGCGCGGCCGGCGATGCCCACGTGCGTGTCACCCCGTGGGACATCCCCGCATGGCGACGTGACCTGCGCAGATGTGTGGTAACGCGTGTCGCCGCGCCAGGGGGTGCGAAGCCGCTGCGGGGCGTCTCGCCTCGCGAGAGGGCCCCGTGCGACACGCCCGGGGCGTGCCGCTCACCTGCGGAACTACAAGGATGTCATTCCTCCACGTCTGTGGAGAACGTTGTGGATAACTTTCTGTGGAGAGTGGAGGACAGGGCTTTCCGGAACTCCGGTGCCCGTTGTGCACCAGTTGTGCACACTGTCGCGGGACGCCCTCGTCCCCCAGGAGCCGGTGCTGTTGACGGCCGGGGCGGGGTCAGCACGGGCGCGCTCGACGGCTCAGTGCTCGGCGCCGCCGGCCACTGCGGCGTCGGCTTCGGTGCGCAGCGCGACGTCGGTCATGCGGGCGAGCGCACGGGCGGCGGTCTCGGAATCGACCGCGTCGGCCGCGGGGACGTGCACGAAGCCTCCGCGGGTGCCTGTCAGGGAGGCGTCGGTCGCCAGCAGGTGCTGCAGCAGGTAGAACACGTCGTTGCACACGTAGGTGCCCGCCGTCTGCGACACCGCCGCCGGGATCCCGTCGGCGGCGAGCGCAGCGGTCATCGCCTTGATCGGCAGGGTGCTGAAGCGGCCCGCCGGCCCGTCGGGCACCACCGGCGCATCGACCGGGCTCGCCCCGGCATTGTCCGGGATCCGTGCATCGCGCACATTGATCGCGACGCGCTCGGGGGTGATCGCGGTGCGACCCGCCGCGAGGCCGGTGGCGATGACCAGCCGCGGCACATGCTGCCGCACCGCCGCGGCGAGCAGCCGCCCGCCCTCGCCGAACTCGACCGGCAGCTCGAGGGTCTCCACCGCGAGTCCGACCTCGCGCAGCAGCGGCGCAGCCCCGCGCGCCGCCTCCCAGGACTCGTTCACCGCAGCACCGTCGAAGGGGGCGAAGCCGCTGAGCAGCACATCGATCCTCATCCGTCCAGGGTACGGGCGGCCCGGTCCCCGCCGGCTCACCGGGCGGGCCTGTCGGTCGGCCCGTCGGTCGGGTCTCCCGGCAGGTGCCGACCCCGGTGTCCGAGAGGCCGGGGAGCCCCGCTCCTCCCGGCGCTACGCTGGCCCGATGACGGCGTTCCCCGGCCTCGCGACGATCCACCCGCCCTCCGGCCTCGTGCTGCGCGCCGGAGACCTGGCCCTGCGCCCGCTCGCCGACGCGGACCTGCCCGAGTACGCCGCGCTCCTCCGTCGGCCGATCTTCGAGGACGAGCACTCCCCGCAGGTGTTCCCCTGGTACCGGGCCGAGCCCGAGGTGCGGGTCCGCGAGGCGCTGCGCTTCCAGTGGCGGCTGCGCAGCGAGCTCTCCGCCGATCGCTGGACCCTGCCGCTGGGCATCTGGGCGGGCGGCCGGCTGATCGGCTGCCAGGACATCTCCGCCGAGCGCTTCGCCGAACGGCGCACCGTCACCTCCGGCTCCTGGCTCACGCTCGAGGCCCACGGCCGCGGGTACGGCACCCTCATGCGGCAGGCCATGCTCGTGTTCGCCTTCGACCACCTCGGGGCGCGGCGCGCCGAATCCTCCGCCGTGCTCGGCAACGCGGCCTCGTTCGGCGTCTCCCGCGCCTGCGGCTACATCGAGAACGGCACCCAGATCTCCTCCCTGCGCGGCTCGGTCGAGGAGGAGCAGCGCTTCCTCGTCACGCCGGAGACGTTCCGCCGCCCGACGGCGCCGGTCGAGGTCGAGGGCCTCACGCCCGCACTGCGGGAGATGCTCGGCGCCTGAGCGGTGAGGCGCCCCGGGAGCGGGGGTCCGTGCCCGGCAGCGACCGGGCAGCAGGGACCGACATGCTCAGCCCAGCAGCGCCGGGTCGCAGTCGGCGCCGTCGGTGTCCACCCGGCCGGTCTCGCCCTCACCCTCACCTCACATCGACTCCTGCCACGCCTGGTACAGCGCCGCGAAGCGCCCGCCGGCGGCGACCAGCTCGGTGGGAGAGCCGTCCTCGACGACCTCGCCGCCGTGCACCACCAGCACCCGGTCCGCGATCATCACCGTGGTGAGGCGGTGCGCGATGATCAGCGAGGTGCGGTGGCCGAGCAGCTTCGTGAGCCCCTCCTGCACCATCCGCTCCGAGGGGATGTCCAGCGAGCTGGTGGCCTCGTCGAGGATCAGCACCCGCGGATCGGCGAGGAAGGCGCGGGCGAAGGAGATCAGCTGCCGCTGCCCGGCGCTGACCCGGCCGCCGCGTTTGTTCACGTCGGTGTCATAGCCGTAGGGGAGCTTCTCGATGAACTCGTCGGCCCCGATCGCGCGCGCCGCCCGCTCGATCTCCTCGCGGCTCGCGCCGGGCTTGCCCAGCGCGATGTTGTCCGCGACGGTGCCGGAGAACAGGTACGCCTCCTGCGTGACCATCACGATGTTGCGCGTGAGGTCCTCCATCGAGATGTCGCGCAGATCCACGCCGTCGAGCTTCACGCTGCCCTGGGTCGCGTCGTAGAAGCGGGCGATCAGCTTCGCGACGGTGGACTTGCCGGCACCGGTCTGGCCCACCAGGGCGATCGTCTGCCCGGCGGGGATGTGCAGGTCCAGCGGCTGCAGGACGATCGGACCGTCCTCGGTGTACCGGAAGGAGACGTCCTCGAAGTCGACCTGCCCGTTCGAGGAGGGCAGCGCCGTCGGGGACGGGGACTCCTTCACGTGCGGCTGCACCGCGAGCAGGTTCGCGATCTTCTCGAGCGCGGCCACCGCGGACTGGAAGGCGTTGTAGAAGTTCGCGATCTCGTCCACCGGCTGGAAGAACCGGCGGGAGTACAGCACGAGCGCGACGAGCACACCCACCTGCAGGTCGCCGTGCAGCACGCGGAAACCGCCCACCACCAGCACTGCGGCGATGGTGACGTTGGCGAGCACGCGCAGCGCCGGCTGGTAGATGCCGAACACGTTGATCGAGCGCATCGACGCGTCGCGGTAGTCCTGGGCGAGGCCGTCGAACTCCGCCTGGTTGCGGCCCTCCTTGCGGAAGGCCTTGACGGCGCGGATCCCGGCCATCGCCTCGACGAAGTGGACGATCAGCCGCGCCGAGTGGGTGCGGATCGCGCGGTACTCGATGCGGGAGCGCTTCTGGAACCACACCGTCAGCGCCAGGCAGGGGATCAGCATCAGCAGCATGACCAGGCCGGTCACCGGGTCCATGGTCACGATCAGCACGATCGTGAACACCATCGACAGCGAGGCGCCCACCATGACGTTCACGCCCGAGTCCAGCAGCTCGCGCAGCGCCTCCATGTCGGAGGTCTGGCGGGAGACGATCCGGCCCGAGGTGTAGGACTCGTGGAACTCGAGATCCTGCTTCTGGGTGAAGCGGAAGACCTTCCGCCGCAGCGCCAGCAGCATCCGCTGGCCCACGACCACCGACTGGCGCACGTACCCGTAGGTCAGCACGCCGCCGACGATCGCCGCGCCGACGGCGAGCGCGGCCGCCTGGAACGCGGGGCCGGAGTCCCCGGCCAGCAGGGAGGGCAGGCCGTGGTCGATGCCCCAGGCGATGATCGCGGGGCCGGCCACCACGGCCAGCTGGGCGATCACGACCATGATCGCCATGAGCAGGAACTGCTTCTTGACCGGGGCGATCAGCTCACCCAGCAGCGCGAAGGAGCGCTTGCGCGAGGCGCGGTTCTCCTCCTCGCTGTAGGTCTGGTGCTCCGGATCGTTCTGGTCGTCGCGCTGGTTCTTCACTGCGGGGGTGCTCATCGGCCCTCCTCCTGGATCGCGCGGAGCTCGAGCTCACCGGTGAGGGTCTCGATGTCCTGGTCGCGGCGGCGCTCCTCCTCCTGGTTGGCGATCACCCAGCGGTAGCGGGCGGAGCTCGCCATGAGCTCCGTGTGGGTGCCGACGTCGACCACGCGGCCGTTGTCCAGCAGCGCGACCCGGTCGGCGAGCGCCACGGTGGAGGTGCGGTGGGCGACGATCAGGGTGGTGGTGCCGTGCAGCACCTCCCGCAGCCGTTCGGTGACGGTCTCCTCCGTCTTGGTGTCCAGGGCGGAGAGCGGATCGTCCAGCAGCAGCACGGCGGGCCGGGCGGCGATCGCGCGGGCCAGGGCCAGGCGCTGTCGCTGCCCGCCGGAGAGGCTCATGCCCTCCTCGCCGATGCGGGTATCCACGCCCTCGGGCAGTTCGAGGGCGAAGGTCGCGTCGGCGGTGCGCAGGGCGAGGTGCAGCAGCTCCTCCGCCTCCTCGTCGCTGAGGGAGCGGTCCGCGCCCAGCAGCACGTTCTCCCGCACCGAGTCGGAGAACAGGGTGGCGTCCTCGAAGGCGACCGCGGTGAGGGTGCGCAGAGCCATGAGGTCCATGTCGCGGATGTCGACCCCGTCGATGGTGATCGCACCCTCGGTGACGTCGTACAGGCGCGGCACCAGCTGCAGCAGCGTCGACTTGCCGCTGCCGGTCACGCCCACCAGCGCCATCGTCTCGCCGGGCCGGATGTCCAGATCCGCGCCGTCGATCACGTCGGGCACATGGGCCGGGGCGTCCGCGTAGCGGAAGTGCACGCCCCGCAGGCTCACCGCCCCGGTGGAGGAGGCGAGCTCGGGGTGCACGGTGGCGTCGTCGGAGGTGATGGTGTTCTCCGAGTCCATCACCTCGTAGTGGCGGTCCAGGGCGGTGGTCGCGTTGACCGCCTGCCCCAGCAGCATGCCGAGCATCCGCACCGGGCCCACCACGAGGGTCGCGGTCGCGAAGTAGGAGGCCAGCTGCCCGGTGCTGATCGTGCCGGCGGCCGTGAGGTGCAGGCCCACCAGCAGCGCCACGCCGAGCGCGAGCTCGGGGAGCATGAACATGAACATGTCGAAGCGCGCGATGGCGGTCGCCTTGCGCACCTCGGTGCGGCGCAGCTCCTCGGCCTGCTCGGTGAACCCCTCGAGGGCCGAGGGGCCGCGGCCGAACGCCTTCAGCACGCGGATGCCCTGCACCGACTGCTCGATGGTGGTGGCCAGGTCGCCGTTCTGATCCTGCGAGAGGCGGGAGAGCACGGAGTAGCTGCGGTTGAAGCGGTAGGCGATGATCGTCACCGGCACGGCGGCGGCGAAGAAGATCAGCGCGAGGATCGCGGAGGAGCGCACCAGCAGCGTCATGCCCACCGTGATGGTCACGACGTTGGTGACGGCCATGATCATGCCGAAGGCGATCCAGCGGCGGATCTGGTTGATGTCGCTCATCATGCGGGAGAGCAGCTGGCCGGAGCCCCAGCCGTCGTGGAAGGTCACCGGCATGTGCTGGACCTTCGCGTAGAAGCTCACGCGGATCTGCTTCTCGACGGTGGTGGAGGGGGCGACGGCGAAGGTGCGTCGCAGCCAGATCAGGGAGGCCTCGACGACGCCCAGGCCCAGCACGATCGCACCTCCCGTCCAGATCGTCGCGGCCGTGGCATCGGTGCCCAGCCGGTTGACGATGAATTCGAGGACCTGCGGGATCATCAGCGCCACGATCGACGCTGTCATGGCGGAGAGGAGGCCCAGGTAGAGGCGGAATCGGATGGGGCGAACGGTCGTCCAGAGGCGGCGCATGGTGCCGAGCATGGGGAGAGAGAACCTCAGCGGGATTGGGACGGCCCGACGGTCGGGACCGATGGCTTAGCTTAGTCAACTATCGTCCGGACCGATACCCGAAAACGCATTCCCGACCGCTCGACCGCCTCCCCGGAGCGCTTTCCGGGACGGCTCCGCGCACCGGCGATGCGCCCGGTCCCTCGCGCCCGGCCCCTCGGGCGCGGTGCGTGAGGCGCGAGCCGTCAGGCGTCGGAGTCGGCGGGGACCCAGTCGCCGTAGGCGGCGTCCGAGAGGAGGGCGGCGGCGCCGGCGGCCGCGGCGGTCACGCCGAGCACGGCGGGCCACGGCCCGATCTTCTTCGCCAGCGGGTGGGAGAGGCCGAAGCCGAGCACGTAGGTGGCGCCGAGCGCGGCCGTGGTGGCGGGACCGCGGCGCGCCAGCCAGGTGCGGCCCGCGTACAGCCCCGCGGCCGCGAGCACCACGCCGCCGAGAGGGCGGATGCCCGTCTCACGGGCGGTCAGCCATCCGCCCACGAGCCCGAGGGCGACGACGGGAGCGGTGTGCACGGACTCGGCGGGCTTGATCGACATGCTCATGGGGCGAGCCTACGCCGGAGGGCGGATCCTCAGCGCACCACGGCCGCGCCGTGCGCAGGCACCGCACCCGGTGCCGCCGGGCCGACGCCGTCGAGCATGTCGGCGCCGGAGACCGCCTCGAGCACCTCGCCCGGGGCGGGGCGCTCCTCGTCGCCGAGGTTCAGCACCAGCGTGAGCGGGCCCTTCGCCGCGGCGTCCTCGGCGCGGGGCGTGAGGGTGATCTGCACCCAGGTGTTCTCGAGCGAGCCCTCGTCCACCTCCACCGTGGCCGCGGCGAGCCAGGGCTCGCGGCGCCGCAGCGAGAACAGCCGCCGATGCACCTCGAGGATCCGCTCCGCCGCCTCCGCCTTCAGCAGGGTGAGGTGGTCGGGGCCGCCGGGGGCGCTCTGCGCGGAACCAGCCGCGGCGACGACCTCGTCGGGGCTGCCGGGGAACCAGGGCCGGATCGCGTCGTCCCCGCCGGCCCGCTCCTCCTTCACGCCGGTGGCCCCGAACTCGTCCCCGGCGTAGACGGCCGGGATGCCGGGCAGCAGGGCCAGCAGCGCGATCGCGGCGGCGAGGTCGCGGCCGTCGGGCAGCTGGGAGGCGATGCGGGTGGTGTCGTGGTTGCCCACGAAGGTCAGCGGATGCGCCCCGCCCTCGGCCTCGAGGAACTCCTGGTGGCGGCCCAGGGCATGGGCGAGCTCGAAGAGGTTGTGGTCCGCGAGGGAGGACCAGATCGCCTTCCACAGCTCGTACTGGGTGATCGAGTGCGCGGTGGAGGCCGCGGCGAAGGCCGGGTAGTCGCCGTGGATGACCTCACCGAGGATCCACGCCTCGGGATGCGCGGCGCGCACCCGTTCGAGGATCGGCGCCCAGGTCTCCGCGCCCGCCGCGTACATGGCGTCCAGCCGCCACCCGTCGGCCCCGCGCTCGAGCCAGCGGCTCATGATCTCCACGACGCGGTCCTGGATGACGGCGTCGGCCAGATCGATCTCCACCAGGTCCGCGTTGCCCTCGAAGCCGTACGGGCTGGTGCCGGCCCAGCGGATGCGTGCGCCGTCCTCGGTGCCGGGACCGGCCGAGAGCGCCTGCCGCGCCACCGGGTGGAGGTGCGAGATGTGGTTGAACACGCCGTCGAGCACCACCCGGATGCCGCGCTCATGGCAGGCGGCGATCAGCGCGTCGAAATCCTCTTCGTCCCCGAGCCGCGGATCCAGGCGCCGGTGCTCGAGGGTGTCGTAGCCGTGGGAGACGGAGTTGAAGATCGGGTTCAGCAGCAGCACGTTCGCGCCGAGGCCCACGAGATGGTCGAGCCAGCCGTGCAGACGCTGCAGGCGGTGCACTACGTTCTCCCCGTCGGCCCCGCCGTACCCCTCGCCGCCCAGATCCTCCCGGTGGCGCGGCGCCCCGCAGAAGCCCAGCGGATAGACCTGCCAGCAGATCGCATCGCGGATCCAGGACGGGGCGGGCACGGTAGTCATGCCGTCATCGTAGGCGCGAGCGTGTTCAATGGGTGCAGCATCCGACGTCCCGATCTCCAGGAGCCACCTCATGATCCGCATGCGCACCGACTTCTTCGCCGAGTCCCTCGGGATGGGCACCTCGATGGTGGTGCTGATGCCGCAGGCGGCGGCCGGCATCGGCATGGAGGGATCCGACGGGGCGAGCGGCGCGGCCGGGGCCGACGGCACCGGGCGCGATGGCGCGGGGGCCGACGGACGCGGGCGCGGCGTGCCCGTGCTCTACCTGCTGCACGGGCTGAGCGACGACTGCACCATCTGGGAGCGTCGCACCTCGATCGAGCGCTACGCGACCGAGAAGGGGATCGCCGTGGTGATGCCGGAGGTGCGCCGCTCCTTCTACGCCGACGAGGCGGTGGGGGAGAAGTACTGGACCTTCATCGCCGAGGAGCTGCCGGAGCTCATCGCGCGCACCTTCCGCATCTCCACCGCCCGGGAGGACACCTTCGTGGCCGGCCTGTCGATGGGCGGCTTCGGCGCGTTCAAGCTCGCGCTGAACCATCCCGAGCGCTTCGCCGCCGCGGCCAGCCTCTCCGGCGTGCTCGATGCGACGAGCCTGGACCTGAGTTGGACCGGCACGCTCGGCGAGCGGGTCTGGGCCGGGAACGAGATCGCCGGCACCGAGGACGACCTGCTCGGCCTGCTCGCCCAGGCCGATCCGGCCGCGCTGCCCTCGCTGTTCCTGGACTGCGGCACCGAGGACGAGCTGCTCGACCACAACCGCCGCTTCATCACCGCCGCCGAGGCGCGCGGCGTCGAGCTGGCCTCCCGCCTGCGCCCCGGCGCGCACACCTGGGACTTCTGGGACGAGAGCATCCAGGACGTGCTCGACTGGCTGCCGCTGCAGGATCGCTGAGACCGCTCGTCCATGAACCCCGGCGGCATGGGCGGCGGCCGGTGCGGCATCCTGGGCGATGGAACATCGGGCCGCGGAAGACGCCGGCCCTCGCGCTCAGGGAGACACCATGGCCACCTTCGCCGTCCAGTACACCTACACCGATGACGCCGAGCGCGTCGCGATCCACCGCCCCGAGCACCGCGAGCACCTCGCGGAGCTGCACCGGGAGGGCACGCTGCTGCTCTCGGGCCCGCTCGGAGGCGGCCCGGGCGCGCTGCTGGTGGTCGCGGCGGACTCGGCCGAGGACGCCCTCGCGAAGCTCGACGGCGACCCCTTCAAGCGCGAGCGCGTGATCGTGGACCGCGTGGCCCGCGAGTGGACCGTCGTGATCGGCGCGATCCCGGGCGCCTGACGAGCACGGCCCGCGTCACGGTGCCGGCGGCTCCTCGCCGTCCGCCCGGCGGCGCTCGAGATCCTGCAGATCCAGCAGCTCGGCCGCGGTGGCCCGAGCCTGCACCGACTCGCCCACCAGCACCAGCGGCAGCGCCTCGGCCCCGCCGTGCTCGGCCAGCAGCTGCTGCGCCTGCACATCGCGGTGCACGTTCACCCAGGCCACGTCCTCGCGCGGGCTGCGGATCGCGACCTGCAGCCGGGAGGAGAGCGGGTTGCCCGGCGCCCACAGCACCACCGCCGAGCCGGGCGTGCGCTGCGCGAGCGCCGTGGCCAGCGGCACGTGGTCACCCTCTCGCAGCGGACTGGTCCAGTACGCCATGAACAGGGAGAACACCGCCACCGCGACAGCCGCGATCCACTGCCCGGCGAGCACCAGCAGCGCCGTCAGCAGCACCCCGCCCACCAGCAGCAGGGCGGGCCGCAGCCACGCCCGGGCAGGGACCTTCGTCGCCGCGGTGCTCAGATCATCACCGCCGTGGCCAGGCGCTCGGTGGTCTCGGCCACCAGCGCGTCCCGCAGCGCCCCCACCGCCGGGATCGCGAGCGCTCCGCGGCGGTTGAGCAGGCCGATCATGCGGTTGTCGAGATCCGGGATCGCGCGCACCACGAGGTCGGCGGCCGGCGCGGCATCGAGAGCGGTCTCCGGCATCAGCGCCACCCCGCCGCCGTGCATGATCAGCTGGAGCACCACGGTCGTGTCGTCGGTCGAATGACGCACCCGCGGGGAGAAACCCGCCCGGCGCGCACTGGAGATCAGGTTGGCCCGGCACCGCTCGCAGCCCGCGATCCACGGGTCCTCCGCCAGGTCGCCGAGCACGAGATCCGGATCCTCCGCCCGGGGATGATCGCGCGGCAGCACCACCATCACGCGGTCCTCCATCAGCGGGGTCCACTCCAGGGTGCCCTCGTCGCCGATGTCGCTGCAGGGGTAGCGGAACACGAGCGCCAGATCGAGCTCGCCCTCGCGCAGGGCGACGACGGCATCCGGCGGCTCGAGCTCGGAGAAGGTGACATCGAGATCCGGAGCGGTCTCGGAGAGCCGGTTCAGCACCGGCGGCAGCAGCATCGCGGCGGCCGACGGGAAGGTCCCGAACTTCACCGTGCCGCGGCGCAGGGCGGTGATGTCCGCCAGCTCCTCCTCGGCGGCGTGCAGCTGCGCGGCGATCGCCTCGGCATGCGCGGCCAGGCGCGACCCCGCCTCCGTGGGCGTGATCCCGGAGGAGGAGCGCAGCAGCAGCTGGGTGCCCACCTCCTTCTCGAGCGCGGCGAGGTGCTGGGAGACCGCGGGCTGGGTCCAGCCCAGCTCACGGGCACCGGCGCCGATCGAGCCGTTGCGCACCACGGTGCGGAAGATGAGCAGCCTGCGAGGATCCATGCCCCCATGGTAAGCGCGGGTGGCAAGCCTGGCTTATGGGTTGCGTCGCACTGCTGCGGTGTCGCCTGCGCCTGCGCCTGCGCCTGCGGCTGAGGCTCCGCCTCCGCCTCCGCCTCCGCCTCCGCCTCCGCCTGCGGCTACGCCCGCGCCCGCGGCTGCGCCCGCGACGCGGCCGGGTGCAGTTGTGCGGTGTGCACCGGTGAGCGTGTTCGTCACCGGTGCACAGCGCACAACTGCAAAGCATCGAGCCGGGCAGGGTGGCCGGGGCGGCCGGGAAGGGTGCCGGACAGGGCCGGACAGGGCAGGGCACGGCGGCGGGCCGGGACGAGCGCAGGGCCGGGCCCGGCCCTGCGCGGGTCAGAGCGGGGGCAGGCCCAGGTTCTCGCGCAGGGTCGGGCCCGCGTACTCGGCCGGATACACGCCCCGCTCCTGCAGGCGCGGGATCAGGTGGTCGACGATGTCGTCCAGGCCCGAGGGGATCAGCCAGGGGGTGATGTTCAGACCGTCGATCGCGCCCAGCCGTGCGAACTCCACGAGGCGCTCCGCGACCGCGTCGTAGCTGCCGGTGAAGGTGCCGCGACGGGCCCCGGCCCGTGCCCGGGCGAACTCGAGGATCGACTGGCCCTTCTCCGCGGCCTCCTCGCGCCAGGCGCGGGTGAGCTCCTCCGCCTTCGCGAACTGGAAGCCGGCGCCGCGGGTGACCCCGGATTCCACCACCTCCGGCGGCACGTCCGGCAGCGGGCCGTCCGGGTCGAAGTCGGAGAGGTCCCGGCCCCAGTACTGCTCGAGCAGGGCGATCGCCTGCTCGGGTCCGATCTGCAGGTCTCGCACCCAGTGCACCTTCTCCTCGGCCTCCGCCTCGGTGGGGGCGAGGATGATCTCCGCGCCGGGCAGGATCTTCACGCTTCCCGGGTCGCGGCCCGCGGCGACGGTGCGCTCGACGATGGAGCGGCGGAACTCGGCCGCGGTCTCGAGGGTGCCGTGCGGGGAGAAGACGACGTCCGCGCTGCGGGCGGCGAAGTCCTGCCCAGCGGGGGAGGCCCCGGCCTGGAACAGCACGGGCCGGCCCTGCGCGGAGCGGGGCAGATCGCCCTGGGCGCGCACCGAGTAGTGGGCGCCCTCGTGCGCGATCCGCTCCCCGCGCCAGTACTGCTCGGCCACCCGCACGAAGGCCCCGGCGTGGGTGTAGCGGTCGGCGTGGTCGAGATAGCCGCCGCGGCGGAAGTTCTCCCCGGTCCAGGCGTTGTCCGTGGTGACGATGTTCCAGCCGGCGCGGCCCCCGGAGAGCAGGTCCAGGGTCTGCAGCCGCCGCGCGAGGTCCACCGGGTCGTTGTAGGTGGTGTTCTGCGTGGCGACCAGGCCGATGTTCTCGGTGACGCCGGCGAGCGCGGCGAGCAGGGTCTGCGCGTCCGGCCGACCGGCCACGTCGAGCTCGAAGGGCACGCCGCGGTGCTCACGCAGCCGCAGCCCCTCGCCGAGGAAGAACGCGGCGAAGCGTCCCCGCTCCGCGGCGCGGGCCAGCGATGCGAAGGACTCCCACGCCACCTGGTCGCCGCTGGAGGGCAGGCGCCAGATCGTCGAGGAGTTCACACCCTGGAAGAACACGCCGAAGGCGAGCTGCCCGGTGGGGGTGTGCGCGGGATGGAGCGGATGCTCGGCCGGGCCGGTGGCGAGCGCCGCGGCCTCGGGCGAGAGCGGCGCGTCGTTGCGGAGGATGGAGGGGGCGGTGGTCATGCGGACTCCTCAGGGGCGAGGCGGGCGCGGTCGCTGCGCCGCGCGGGATCGAGGCGGAAGGGCACGGGCGGCAGGCCCAGCTGGGAGCGCAGCGATGCGTGCTGTCGCGGCAGGGGCGCGATGAGGCCGCGGGCCCGCAGATCGGCCGCGAGCTGCGCGACCGTGCCGAGCGGATCCGCCTCCAGGTCCAGGCCCACCAGGCGCACGAGCCGGACCGTGCCGGCCGTGCCGGTCGCCGCCCCATCGGCCCCGACGGCCGCTGCGCCGTCGGCACGGTCGGCGCCATCGGCTCCGTCGGCCGCGTCAGTCGTCGCTCCGTCGGCCGCGGCCCTGCCGACCCCGTCGGCGCGGGCGGCCTCGATCCGGGCCGCGAGCTGCTTCGCGCGGGCACCGCCGGAGACGTCCAGGTCCAGCACCCGCCCATCGGCCAGCTCGCCGCGCACGCGCTCGCCGACGGCGGCGCGGTCGGTGTCCGCCACCAGCGCGGGCAGCAGCCCCTGCGGGGAGCGGGGCGTGATCGCGGGGCCGCGCACGGAGAAGGTCTCCGTCTCGATGTCCGTGTACTGCAGGCGCGCGGCGTCCACGTACACGCCGCGCTCGGTGTCCCGCACCACCGCATCGGGCGCCCAGGAGTCCCACACGCGGCGCGCGGCGACGAGCACGTCGGCCGCCTCCCGCGCCGTGGCCTCCAGCCCCAGCACGGTGCGACCCACCGCCGCGGCGACGGCCGGGTCCGTCTCCGCCTGGAGCAGCCAGCCGGCGCGGCCGTGGCTGATGTGGTCGAGGCTCATCAGCTGCGTGGCCAGGTGGAACGGCTCCACGTAGATCGCGTCGGTGCGCGGCAGCAGACCGATCGTGCTGGTCAGCGGGGCGAGATGGGCGGCGACATGGATCGGGTGCAGGCCGCCGTCGCTCAGCGTCAGCGCGCCGGCGCCGGCCTCCTCGAGCCCGCGGGCGAGCTCCGCGAGGCCGCCGGGCAGGGAGGGGTCGGTGACCAGGTCGACGGCGAGGACGGGCAGCGGCCCGGCGGGGTCGGCGCCCCGGGGGCGGGCCGCGGGGACGGGGTTCACGACGGTGGTGCTCACGGGGTCTCCTCGGTGTGGACGCGGGACTCGGTCAGGGCCTCTTCGCTCAGCTGCCAGCGTTCGAGCACCTGCGCGTAGGTGCCGTCGGCGATCAGGGCGTTCAGGGCCGCCGCGTACGGCTCGGCGAGGCCGCTGCCGCGCGCGAAGGTCCCGGCGACGAGGGTCTCGTCGGGCCAGCCGGCGTTGATCCGGCCCTGCAGCTCGAAGTCGTCGCGGCGGGCGGCGATGAAGCTCAGGGAGGCGAAGGGGGAGAGGTAGCCGTCGATCCGGCCGGAGCCCAGGGCGAGCAGGGTGTCCGCGTCGGTCGAGTAGTTCTTCAGCTGGGCCGGCTCCTTGCCCTCGGCCTCCAGCTCCGCGTTCCAGTCCAGCAGGATCCGCTCCTGGTTGGTGGCGTTGCCGACGGCGATGAGGCGTCCGCTGAGGGAGTCGGGGTCCTCCAGCCAGAACTCCGCCCCCTCCTTCACCAGGAAGCTCATGTAGGCGGCACGGTAGGAGGCGAAGTCGAACTTCTCCAGACGCTCGGCGTTGACGCCGATGTTCGCGTGGACCGCGTCGAACTCCCCGGCCTCGAGCTTCAGCGGCCAGTTCTCCCAGGTGGTGAGCTTCAGCTCGAACTCGAGACCGAGCTTGTCCGCCACGATCCGGGCGATGTCGATCTCGGAGCCGATGTAGGTCTGGTTGTCGTCGGCGAGGAAGGACAGCGGCGCGCTGCTGGTGCCGTTGATGCCCACCCGCAGCACGCCGGAGTCGGCGATCTCGGGCGGCAGCAGCGCGGCGATCTCCTCGTCGGCGGTGGCGCGGATCAGCTCCTGCGTGCCGGAGGTGTCGATGCCGCTGTCGCTCTCGCCGCCCCCGTCGGAGGCTCCGGAGCCGCCGCTGCCGGAGGCGGCGGGCGCCGGGTCGGAGCAGGCCGCGAGCAGGGCGGCGGGCAGCAGCAGGCCGGAGGCGGCCAGGGCGCGGCGGGTCAGGCGGGGCCCGGTGGGCCGACGGGTCGCGGGCGCGGCGGCGGAGGCCGGGCGCGAGGGCGGGGGAAGGGCGGTCATGAAGGATCCTCGGGGTGATGGAGAGGCAGGTCAGGCGTGGTGGTGGAGAGGTCCGACGGCGGCCCGGCGTCGGTGCGGACCCGTTGCAGGAAGGCGCGGGTGCGGTCGTGGCGCGGGCGGTCCAGGACCTCTGCGGGCGGGCCCTGCTCGACGATCCGGCCGCGGTCCATGAACACCACGGTGTCGGCGACGTCGCGCGCGAAGGGGATCTCGTGGGTGACGATCACGAGCGTGGTGCCGGCGCGGGCGAGCGAGCGGATCACCTCGAGCACCTCCTCGACCAGCTCGGGGTCCAGGGCGCTCGTGGGCTCGTCGAACAGCAGCACCTTCGGGTCGAGGGCGAGGGCCCGGGCGATCGCGACCCGCTGCTGCTGCCCGCCGGAGAGCTGGCGCGGATAGGCCTCGGTCTTGTCCGACAGGCCCACCAGCGCGAGCAGCTCACGAGCTCGGGCCTCCGCCCGCCGGCGCGGGATGCCGAGGGCGCGCCGCGGCGCCTCGACGACGTTCGCCAGCGCCGTCATGTGGGCGAAGAGGTTGAAGCTCTGGAACACCATGCCGATGGCGGTGCGCTGGCGCAGCACCTCCCGCTCGTGCAGCTCGTGCAGCAGGTCCCCGTCGCGGCGGTACCCGATCACCTCGCCGTCCACGCTGATCAGACCCTGCGTGACGGGTTCGAGGTGGTTGATCGAGCGCAGCAGCGTGGACTTGCCCGAGCCGGAGGGGCCCAGGATCACGGTGACCGAGCCGGGCTCGATCCGCAGGTCGATGCCGCGCAGCACCTCGAGGTCGCCGAAGGACTTGTGGACGCCGCGGATCTCGACCAGGCCGCCGGTCGGTGCCGCGGCAGGGGCGGGACGGGGTGCGCGCTCGCGGCGCAGCAGGGTGGACAGGCTCATGCGGGGGCTCCCGTCGGGGTGGGGCGCCGGCGGCCCAGGCGGGCGCGCAGCGACTGCAGCGGGGTGGGAGGCAGGGTGCGCAGGGCTCCCTTGGAGAAGTGGCGCTCGATGTAGTACTGGCCGACGGACAGCGCCGAGGTGATCACCACGTACCAGAGCGTCGCGACCAGCAGCATCGGCAGCACCTGCTGGGTGCGGCCGTAGATCAGCTGGACGGTGAAGAACAGCTCGGCATGGGCGAGGACGTACACGATCGAGGTGCCCTTGACCAGGCCGATGATCTCGTTGAACGCGGGAGGCAGGATCGCCCGCATCGCCTGCGGCAGCACGATCCGCAGCGAGCGGTCGCGGGCGGGGATGCCCAGCGCGCTGGCGGCCTCCAGCTGCCCCTGGTCCACGGAGAGGATGCCGCCGCGGATCAGCTCGGCGGCGTAGGCGGCCTGGTGCAGCCCGAGCCCGAGGATCGCCGCGAGCATCGGGGTCATCAGATCGCTCGTGCGGGCCTCGAAGAAGGTCGCGCCGGTGAACGGGATCCCGAGGCTCACCTGCTCGTACAGGTAGCCGAGGTTGTACCAGAGCAGCAGCTGCACCAGCAGCGGCGTGGAACGGAAGACCCAGGAGAAGGTCCAGCTCACGCCGGAGATCAGCGAGGACTTCGACAGCCGCATGAGGGCGAGCACGAGGCCCAGGCCGAAGCCGATCGCACCGGCCGCGGCGGTGAGCCGCAGCGTCTCCAGCAGGCCGCGGATGATCGATTCCGCGAAGAACCACTGCGCCACCACGCCCCACTCCCAGCGCGGGTTGGTGACGAAGGAATACAGCACCACGAGCACCGCGAGGCCGACGAGGAGCGCGAGCACCAGCCGGCCCGGGTGCTTGGCCGGGACCACGCGCAGGTGGGAGAGGTCCTCGGCGGGCGGCTCAGGGGCGTGCGCGGCGGGCGCCGACCCGTCGGCGGCGGAGGCGTCAGCGGTCGGCCCGTCGGCCGATGCGTCCGGGCGGGGGCACGACATCTCCTGCCGTCCCGTCGCCGGGGCGCGGTCGAGGGCCGCAGCGGCCTCCGGGGGGCGGCGGTCGGTCTCGGGGGAGACGACGGAGGAGGTCATGAGGTGCCTTCCGTGACGGGACGTGAACCGGCGAGCGGTCCTGGCTTGCAGGAGCCGACGCTATAAGCGAATCTAATGGACATGCAAGGTGGCGGCTATGACCCGTCATGGAGCGACACAGAAGCACCTCAGAAGGGACCCCGACGGATGACCTCTCGGATCAGCCCGGCGCGCACACGCCTCGTCCTCGTCGGCGGCGGACCCCGTGCGATCGGCGTCCTCGAGCGCCTCGGCGCGAGCGCCGCCCAGCCCGCCGCGGCCGAACGCCTCGCGCGCACCCCGCTGCACGTGGACATCGTCGACCCGCACATGCCCGGCGCCGGCCGGATCTGGCGGGCCCACGAGAGCCCGCTGCTGCTGATGAACTCCCGGGCGGCGGACGTCTCCATCCACCCCGACGAGACCGTGGACTGCGAGGGCCCCGTCCGCACCGGACCCTCGCTCGCCGAATGGGCCGAGGGGATCCGGCGCGGCACCATCGCCGCCCCCACCGCCGGCACCGAGCGGCTCGCCGAGATCGAAGCGCTGCAGCCCACCGACTTCGCGAGCCGCCGCGTGCAGGCGCTCTACCTCGAGTGGTTCTTCGGGCAGGTCCTCGCGGCGCTGCCCAGCACCGTCTCGGTCGCCGTGCACCGCACCACCGCCACCGCCGTGCGCTCCGCCGACGGCGTGCGCCCCGCTGCCGCCGTGGGCCCCGCCGACGGCACCGCCTGGACGGTCGAGCTCGAGGACCGGGCGCCGCTGCACGCGGATCTGCTGCTGCTCGCCGCCGGGCACACCGACTCCCGACCCTCGGCCGAGCGCCATCAGCTGGCCGTCTTCGCCCGCCGCCACGGCGGCACCTACCTCGCGCCGTCACAGGCCTCCGACGCGCAGCTGGACCTCCTCGCCCCGGGGCAGGACGTCATCGTGCGCGGCATGGGGCTGGCCTTCATCGACCTCATGGCCCTGCTCTCCGAGGGGCGCGGCGGCGTGTTCGAGCCCGCACCGCTGCCGGGAGACCCCGACCGGCTGAGCTACCGGCCCTCCGGGCGCGAGCCGCGGCTCTGGGTGGGCTCCCGCCGCGGCGTGCCGTACCACTCCAAGGTGCGCGACGAGGGCGCCCCGGCCGGCCCGGGCGACCTCGTGCACGTCACGGCCGAGAACCTGCGCGCCCGCGAGGACGCGCAGGGGCGCCTCGACTTCCGGGCCGACGTGGTGCCGCTGATCGCCGCCGAGATCCGCCGCTGGGTGCCGGGCGCCCCCTCCGCCGCCCCGGGGGAGGACCCGCTGGCATGGCTCGACGACCCGCTGTCCTGGCTCGAGGGGGAGGCGCATCCACAGGTCACCCGCGATGCGGTGGTGCGCCACATCGAGACCGATCTCCACGCCCGCACCCGCGGCGACGCCTCCTCCGCCCGGGCCCTGTTCCAGCTGCTGCTGCGCCTGCACGGGGTGCTCGTGGACCAGCTGCCCGCCACGCGCCTGCGCCCGGGAGCGCAGGGCGACTATCCGCGCTGGTGGCACTCGCTGTTCAGCTTCGTCGACTCCGGCCCGCCCCCGCACCGCCTCCACCAGCTGCTCGCGCTCGAGCGCGCCGGCGTGGTGCGCTTCCTGGGCCCGCGGGTGCAGGTGCGGGCCGAGGAGTCCACGGGCCGGTTCACCGCCCGCGGCGCCGCCGGCGCCCACGTCACGGCCGACGCGCTGCTGGACGCCTTCCTGCCCGAGGCATCCCTGGTCGAGTCCACGAACCCGCTCCTGCGGGACCTCGTCACCGGCGGGTCCGCCGCCGTGGGCCGGGAATCCGCCGCCACGCCCGGGAGCCTCGAGGTCGATGCCCGCCACAGCGTGATCGGCCCCGACGGCACCGCCCGGCCGCGGCTCTGGGCCGTCGGCCCCTGGACCTCCGAGCTGCCCATCGGCGCCTTCGCCCGGCCCCACACCAACGCCCCCTGCCACCGCCGCAACGACGCCCTCGGGCGGGAGCTGCTGGAGGCGGCGCTGCGCCACGGCGAGGCGGCGGCGAGCCAGGGGGAGCGGGCCCCGAGCCAGGGCGCGGGAGCGCTGCGCCACGGCGAGACGGTGCTGCGCCATGGCGAGACGGTGCGCCGCACCGGGCAGCCGGCGCGCCTGGGCGTGATGGGGCCGGGGAAGATCGGCCGCGCCCTGGCCCGCACCGCGCTGCGTCGCGGTCTCGAGGTGCGGGTCTCGGGCCGTGCCCCGGCCGCCGCGCTCGCCGCCGCCCTGCCCGGCGCACATCCCGTGGAGGTCGCGGAGCTCGCCTCCACCTGCGAGGTCGTCGCGATCACCGTGCCCCTGCACGTGGCGCTCACCCTCGACCCGGCCACCCTCCACGGCGCCGTGGTGATCGACGCGACCAACCCCTGGGGTGAGGCGGATGCCGCCGCCGTCGCGGCCGCTCGGCGCACGCTCGGCGACGCGGAGGGCCTGCTCTCCACCAGCGAGCTGCTCGCTGCGCACCTGCCGGGCGCACGGGTGGTGAAGACCCTCAACCACATCGGGTATCACGACGTCGAGGATCAGGGCCGCGAGGGCGGTGACCCGCACCGCCGTGCCATCGCGCTGGCGGCGGACGATCCGCAGGCGGCCGACGCGGTCGCGGCGCTGCTGCACCGGATCGGCTTCGAGCCCGTGAGGGTGGGGACCCTCGCCGCGGGCCGTCAGCTCGAGCCGGGCGCCGGGCTGTTCGCAGGCTGGAGCACCTCCGAGGAGCTCAGCGAGCGCCGCCGCGAACTGGTGCGCGTGGCCTGAACCGGGCCACGGCGCATCGGCGCCGGGGTGCCGTCACCGTGCGGGGCCGGGCGAGCTGGTGCCCCGCAGCGGCCCTGGTCCCCGGGCCCCGGCGCATCGGCGTCGTGGCATCCAGTGGCGCTCTGCGAGCAGATCCCCGCCTATTCGGGGGCGTGTGCTGGCTGAGAGCCACCGGATGACCGTGGCGTCGTGGAGGGCGGGAGGCCGGCCGCGGGCCGCTGCTCGCTCGCCCGCTCCAGCTCCTCGGCCGCCCGCTCCCGCTCCACGTGCGAGCGGGCGTGCTCGAGGGCGCTGGCGAAGTCCACGAACAGATGCTTGTGGTGACGCAGGGCCGCGAGCACCCCGACCTGCCGGAACAGGACGCTGTGGCTGTCCTGCACCCCCTTAATCAGCACGGTGATGCCGCGCCGCTCCAGGCCCCGCACGATCTGCGCGAGCACCTGCGCGCCGGTGGCGTCGACCCGCTCGAGCCGGGCCAGGCGCAGGATCACCACCGAGACCGAGCCCACCTCCATCACCGTCTCGAACACCCGCTCGGAGGAGACGAAGAACAGCGGGCCCTGGAAGCGCACCGCCACGATCGAGGTGTCCAGCGGGCTGGGCTCCTCGGCGCGGATCGGCTCGAGGGCCACGCCCGTGGTGCGGGCCGCGCCGCGCAGGGCCACGACCGCCGCGAGCGCCACCCCGATGAGCACCGCGATGATGAGGTCGAAGGAGACCGTCACCAGCGCCGTGATCGTGAAGATCCACGCGTCGGAGCGGGTCGAGGTGAGGATCGAGCGCACCGTGGCCAGGCGCACCATCCGCACGGCCGTCATGAACAGCACACCGGCCAGCGCGGCGAGCGGGATCATCCCCACCGGCCCCGAGGCGACGTACACCACCGCCAGCAGCACCAGCGCGTGCACGATCGAGGCGGCACGGGTGCGCGCCCCGGCGCGCAGGGAGACGGAGGTGCGGGCGATCGCGCCGGTGGCCGGCATGCCGCCGAACAGGGAGGCGCCGACCGAGGCGACGCCCTGGCCCACCAGCTCGCGGTCGGGATCGAAGGCACCCGTCTCCGCCATCGAACCTGCCACGCGGGCCGAGAGCAGGGACTCGATCGCCGCCAGCGCCGCGACGGTCGCCGCGGCCGGCAGCAGCACGCCCAGCAGCTCCGGGTCGATGCTCGGCACCGAGGGGGCGGGCAGCGAGGCGGGGATCGCGCCGATCGTGGCCAGCGGTCCCGGCAGCAGCGCGGCGAGGACGGCCACCACGGCGATGCCGATCAGGGAGCCGGGGATCGAGGGATGGATCCGCGGGGCGATGACCATGCAGGCGGCCACGATCGCGACCGCGCCGAGTGCCCACAGCAGGTAGGTCGCATCGGCGGTCGTGAGCGACTGCACCGCCGCGACCAGCGCGTTCGAGCTCAGCTCCCCGGGTACGGCCGGATCCGAGGAGGTGATCAGCGGGATCTGCTGCATGAAGATGATGCATGCGATGCCGAGCGTGAACCCCTCGATCACCGGCCAGGGGATGATCGAGACCACCTTGCCCAGGCGCAGCAGGCCGGTCGCCATCACGAGCAGACCCGCCAGCAGGGTCACGGCCGCGATCGCGCCGGCGCCGTAGTTGGCGACGATCGGGACCAGCACCACCACCATGGCGCCCGTCGGCCCCGAGACCTGCACGTTCGAGCCGCCGAACACGGCGGCGAGCAGACCGGCGACGATCGCGGTGATCAGGCCCTGCTCGGCGGTCAGCCCGGAGCTCACACCGAACCCGAGCGCGAGGGGCAGGGCGACGATGCCGACGGTCACGCCGGCGATGAGGTCCTTCCGCCAGGTCTTCGGCAGCAGGCGGTAGTCCTCGCGGGCGGGCCACAGATCGCGGGAGCGCACGAGCGCGGCGCGCATGCGCTGGGGGATGGTCGGGGCCGCGGCCTCGCGCTGCGATGCGGGCGGGACGTTCACAGCTGCACCCCCCGGATCTCCGGCAGGCTCTGCGCGGCGCTGAGCCGATCGCGGTCCTCGCTGAGCATGGTGAGCAGCAGCGCGCGGGCCACGGCCAGCAGCTCGCCGATGCGCGGATCGGCCAGGCGGTAGTACACGTGGCTGGCCCGGCGCTCGGAGCTCACCAGGCGGTGGCGGCGCAGCACGGCCAGGTGCTGGGAGAGGTGCGAGGCCTCGAGCTCGGTATCGGCCTGGAGCGCGGCGACGCTGACCTCCTCGGCATCGACGAGGAGCTCGAGGATGCGGATGCGGTACGGGTGGGCGAGACCCTTGAAGAGGTTCGCCTTCACCTCGTAGAGGGGACGCTGATGCTGGGATAGTGGCATGATGAAAACATCATATCGCGGATCTGCGCAGGTCGCACGTGATGGTGACCAGGATGATGAACTCCTGGCAGGTGGGCATCGCCCGGTGCGGCGACCCGCGCGGTGTTCCGCGTTCGACGGTCAGGAGTGCCGGTCAGCCTTCCGGGTGGGCGTGACGTCGCCGGACAGGAACGACAGGCCGATCATCACGAGCGCGATCGCGAAGTACGCCCACTCGTCCGCGGTGTTCAGCGGCAGGAAGTTCGAGTACGAGCCCCGGTCGACGAGCAGGCCGAAGAGCCACAGCACCGCGGCGAGTCCGCCGCCGAGCCGCAGGTACCGCCGCGCCGAGTACGAGAATCTCGACTGCGCGATGCCGACCACGCCGTACAGCAGGTGGACGACGTTGTGCAGCACGGACACCTGGAAGATGCCCAGCACCATCGCCCCGGAGCCGTAGCCCATCTCGATGGTGTTCAGGTGCGCCGTCACGGTGGGCACGAATCCGGCGAAGCCGATCGCGAGGAAGAATATCCCGCACACGATCGCCGCCCATCTCACGGGTGCGCGTGCGGGGTCGTCGTATGCCCGGGTCAGGGGTGGGTCGACGGGGCCGTCGATGAACATGTCGTTCCCTTCCTTCGTCTGCTCCGTGCAGGAGCTCCGACGGGTCGGCCGGCGTGGTGATCGCACCGACCGCACGGCTGGGAAGCGGGTTTCCCGCTCGACGCTGTGGATTTCAGAATACGCCTGTGTCGAACCGCGGGGAAGGGGCCGACGGGGCGGAGGCGCGGCCCCATCCCGTGCCTCGGGAACAGCGGGCGGGCCGACGCGTGAAAGCGGTCGCGCCCCTGGTCACCGCGCCGTTGGAACCCTGGGCGATGGTGTCGTGTCCGCGACGGGCAGTGCCTACGATGGGCGCATGACGAAAAGATGGGGGAACGACGATCACGGCCCGGGCGGGGACCCGTCCTGGCTGGGTGGGAAGGACCGCGGCCTCGGGGGACCGACCGGTGCGGCCGACGGGGGTGGCTGGTCCAGTGATTTCTCGGCCGGCACCACCTCCGGCTCTCCGCGGCCGGATCCCGACTTCTCGGTGCCGCAGGAGCCGCGGGACGCCGAGACGATGGCGCCGCGCTTCGGCAGGATCACCGGGGACGAGGCCATCCCCGCCGAGCACGAGGAACAGCCTCAGTGGAGGTCGGAGTTCGAATCGGCGACCGGGATCAGCGGGAAGCGGGGCAGATCGCTGCTCTCCCAGCTGCTCGGGGTGCTCGGCTCGGGCGTCGGCCTCCTCATCTTCGCGGTGATCTTCTTCCGCTTCCTCGACGTCACCTTCTGGTGGGCGTTCCTGCTCATCGGATACCCGCTGCTCAGCCGCGGGGCCCGGGCCCTCCGCAAGCACCTGGACGAGTGACAGCCCGCAGTCATCGGGCCCGCTGCACCGCCCCGGCCCGTCAGGCGGGCGGGGCGAGACGGTAGGAGGCGCCGTCGGCGGAGCGGGTCAGCACCCTGGCATCCACGGCGTCCCGCCGCACCAGCGCGACATCGGCGGCGAACATCGCGATCGCGGCGTTCAGCTCCCCCTCGGTGAGCACCCGGTCGGCACCCACCCGCTCGAAGACGATCCGCACGATGCGAGCGCTGACCTCTCGGGAGTCCTCGGTCTTCACCGGGATCCCGTCCAGCCGCCCCACCTCGAGAATCGCCTCCGAGGAGCGCATCACCCCGAGCACCTCGGTGATCTCCCGCAGCGCCGCGGCGTCCACCTCGCCGTCGGGTCCCAACCAGTCGATCCGCGACAGCGGCTCGTGCACGTCCGGACGCTCGGGCGCACCGTCGCCGGCCAGAATGCGGCCGAGCGGTGCCCGCAGCTTCGAGGCGGAGAGCATCGCGAAGAACATCCGGGCGCGGCCCAGCGGGCTCGCCAGATCACGCGGGGAGGGCATGGTCGTGCCTGCTTTCGTGGTCGGGGTCGACGACCAGGATGGCACGGGCCGCAGCACGAGGGGTGGACTGGCAGGCCCTCCCTGCGCGTGAGCGGCGGTGCGAGCATGGGGCCGTCCGGGCGGATCGGCCCGGGAACCCGGTGAAGGAGAATGCGATGGAGTACGTGAAGCTGGGCAGCAGCGGACTGGACGTCTCGCGCCTGTGCCTGGGCGCCATGGGGTTCGGGGACCGCGAGAGGTGGATCCACCAGTGGGTGCTGGACGAGGACGCCTCGCGGCCCGTCATCAAGCACGCCCTGGACTCGGGCATCACCTTCTTCGACACCGCGAACGTGTACTCCCTGGGCCGCAGCGAGGAGATCCTCGGCAAGGCGCTGGTCGACTACGCGCGGCGCGACGAGATCGTGCTGGCCACCAAGGTGCACGGCCGCATGCACGACGGCCCCAACGGCCAGGGCCTGTCCCGCAAGGCGATCCTCAGCGAGGTCGAGACGAGCCTGCGCCGGCTCGGCACCGACTACATCGACCTCTACATCATCCACCGCTGGGACTACTCCGTCCCGATCGAGGAGACGATGCGGGCGCTGGATGACCTGGTCCGCTCGGGCAAGGTCCGCTACATCGGGGCCTCGGCGATGTTCTCCTGGCAGTTCCTGCAGGCCCAGCACGTGGCCGAGGTGAACGGGTGGACGAAGTTCATCTCGATGCAGAACCACTACAACCTCCTGTACCGCGAGGAGGAGCGCGAGATGATGCCGCTGCTGCGCGAGCTCGGCGTCGCCTCGACCCCGTACAGCCCGCTCGCCGCCGGGCGGCTCACCCGCGACTGGGATGCGCAGACCGAACGGGCCCGCACCGACGAGACCGCGAAGTCGAAGTACGACACCACCGAGGCCACCGACCGGCAGATCGTCGAACAGGTGGCGCGCATCGCCGAGCAGCGCGGTGTGGAGCGGGTGCACGTGGCGCTGGCCTGGCTGCTCGCGAAGCAGCCGGTCGCCGCCCCGATCATCGGCGCGACGAAGACGGGCCACCTCGATGCCGCGCTCGGCGCCCTGGATCTCGCGCTGAGCGACGAGGAGCTCGCGGCGCTCGAGGCCCCCTACGTGCCGCACCGGGTGGTCGGCGCGCTCGGCCCGGGGGAGTCCACCGTGCCGCGTCGCTGACCGCTCAGCCGGCACCGCCGTCCCGTCGGCGCCACAGCAGTGCGGCGCCGACGGCCCCGACCATTCCCGCCAGCAGGTCCGTCACGGTGTCCAGCGCCGCGACGTGCACCGTCGGGTCCACCCAGTGATGGCCTGCGAGCTCCAGCAGCTCCCAGGTCGCCGCGAGCAGCAGGCCGGCGATGATGATCCGGGGCATCGTCGGCGCGGAGGCGGAGAGCACGTGGACCGCGAGCACGGCCAGCAGACCGGTGAGCACCGCGTGCACCGGCTTGTCCCAGCCGGGGAGCCTCTCGTACAGCAGCAGGAACGAGCTGACGGCGGCGACCAGGCACGCCAGCGAGGTCGCGATCTCCCACCCCCAGGGCAGGCGGGACCGCCACGCCACCACCCGCGCGAGCGCGTCCAGCATCGACACCGCCACCTCCACCCACATGCCCGCGAGGGCGAAGCCGGCCGCCATCGCCAGGCCGGACCAGCGCACCAGCAGCCGGGCGAGGCCCGGGAGGACCCCTCCGGTGCGACTCATCGCTCGCGCCCCGTCATCCGTCGTGCTCCCGGTGCCCTGCACCGAGCCCGGAGGCGGCCGCGCACCGCGCCCGCCAGCGCTCCCACGGCCGTTCCCGCCGCCAGTTCCGCCGGAGGGTGTATGCCGCGCGGCGCCAGCGCAGCAGCTGGCCGCGGTCCAGGCGCAGGGCGCGCGGGGACATGCTCACGCCCACCGCGCGGCGCACCCGCACCCGCTCGCCGGGACGCACCTGGAACGAGAGATCCATGTCGTCGTGCACGTCCGGGCTGCGTGAGGCCGTCGTGCGGGCCTCGCGCCACCACCTGCGCGGCATCGACATCGTGGTGCCGAAGGCGGGCGCGTGCGCGAGGGCGGCAGCGGTCAGCAGCAGGTATCCGCCGACGTACACGGCGGAGACGAGTCCCGACCACGGCCGGGGGAGGCGGAACCAGCCCGGGCCGGTGACGAGCACCGTGCCTGCCGCGCCGTGGGCGTGCGCGTGCTGATGCGCCGCGAGCCATCCGGGCGACGGCCGGCTGTCCGCATCGCAGCGCACGATGAGGTCCCCTCGCGCGGCGTCGTACCCCGCTGCGGCCGCGCCGGCGATGCCGGGGACGGGATGCTCGAGCACGGTGCAGCCGGCGGCGCGGGCCAGCTCCGCGCTCCCATCGCTCGAGCCGTTGTCCACGACGATCACCTCGAGCGCCGGTCGCGTCTGCTGCGCGAGGGCCTGGAGGAGGCCGCGCAGCTCCGGCGCGTCATCGCGCACGGGCACCACGACCGAACAGGTCAGGGGAGGGCGCGCCGGGGTGGTCTCCACACCCGCTGACGCTACCCAACCCGGCGCCCGGACGAGACCGGCACCGGGTCAGCGACGCCGGGCGCGCAGCAGGTGCCGGGTCGAATGGGCGAGGAAGGAGCCGTCGCGGCGGATGATCCGGTCCATCGCCAGCAGCTCGTCCCGGTAGCGGTCCACGTCGAAATCCGGCACCCACCACACGCACTTGCGCAGGATCCACACCACAGCGCCCACGTCGAAGAACTCCATCCGCAGCCGCGCGGTGCGCAGCTCCGTGATCTCGAGCCCCGCGGCACGGGCCGCGGCGGTCTCGTCCTCGGGGTGGCGGCTGCGGCGCTGCGCCGCCGTGGTGGGGCCGACGAAATGCTCGATCAGCGCGAAGGCCGAGGACGGGCCGACGTGCTGGCCCAGGTACTGCCCGCCCGGGGCCAGCACGCGGGCGATCTCCGGCCAGTCCGGCGCCACCGGGTGGCGGGAGGTGACCAGGTCCGCGGCACCGTCCGGCAGGGGGATCGGGTCTCCGGGCGCCGTCTCGTGGACGCGCACCCCGCGCGGCCCCAGCAGCTCGCGCGCCCGGTCCGCATTCGGCGCCCACGCCTCGGTGACATGCTGCTGCACCGCCAGGCGCGGGCACTGCCCGAGCACCTCCCCGCCGCCGGTGTCGAGATCGACCGCGACCTCCGCCTGCGCCACCGCCTCGGCGAGCAGGGCCGAGTATCCCCACGGCGGACGCTCCTCGGTGGCACGGCCGTCGAGGTGTGCGAAGCCCCAGCCGTCCACGCTCGCCGCGGCGGCCTCGGCGATGAGCTCCTCGGCGGCGCGGGCGTCGGCCGCAGGCTCGTCGGCGATGGGCCGCCGCCCATCCCGTCGCGGGCTCGTCGAGGCCTGTCGGGCGTCGGCCTCGCGCACGGCCCGCGCCATCGCCTCGCGTTCTGCGACGGGCCAGGGGCCGGAGTCGGCCAGCGGGATCTCGGTGAGGTGGCGCCGCTCCTCGGCGGGGATGGTGGTGACGAAGCGCGCCGGCTCCTGCGCGGCCAGGGCGTACAGGTGCGGGCCGTCCGCGTAGTACGGGTCGATCAGCACCAGGTGCCCGTCGGCCGCGCGCATGATGTTCGACGGGTTCGTGTCCAGCGGACCGCACCACGCCAGCTCGCGCAGAGCCACGTCATGCACCCGACGCACCACGGCCGCGAGCGCGGAGAGCGCGGGGACGGGCCGCGAGAGCCGCTCCAGGAACTCGGCCGCAGCCGCCTCCGGAACCTCCTCCAGACGCTCCATGACCTGCAGGTCCGCGCCGCCTGCGAGCCGGTGGTGGGCCAGCAGGCGGGGGACGAGCTCGGTGCCGGCGGCCTCGCGGTACAGCCGCGCGGTGTACGGGCCGACGGGGTCGAAGGGGCTGATCCGCGCCACCACGTCACCGCCGGGCGAGGCGAGCGCGAACGCCCAGTCCCCGGCGCCGCAGGGCGTCCACCCGGCAGCGCGCAGGTGCGCCTCGACCTCGCGGTACGTGGTGGACGGGCCGACGCTCGCCAGGGCGTCGGGAAGCGAGGGAACCGGCATGACCGGGACCCTACGCGGGCACCCCCGCCCCCGCCACGCGATATCCGCCCGCCCCGCACCCCGCCCCTGGCGCTCGGGATCCGCCGGCCCGCCCGCACCCCTGGCGCTCGGGATCGCAATTGTGCGCTGTGCACCGGTGAAGGCGCCGGTTACCGGATCCAGGCGCACAACTGCGGGGAGCAGTCGAGTCGATGGGCGCCAGCGCCCGCGTCTCAGACCGCACTCGCGCTCGGAAAGCCGGAAAGTCGCTGCTGGCCATGACGAGAAGCATCGGGCGGCCCCCGCGCCGCATCACCTGTGGGCGGTGTTTCGCGAGGTCCGAGTATGAGGTCGGATACATGGGACGAAACGTGTCTCGAAGCGAGAGGTCATGGGTGATGATTCGAGCATCTGAGGTGAGCTATCGAGTCGAGGTGCACAGTGGTCATGAGCGTGAGCAGCAGTTCTGCGCTGCGTCGAGGACGGAATGTTCGGCGCTTCATGGGCCGGCTGGCCGCTGTCACCGCCGCGGTGGTGGTCGGTGGCACGACACTGGCAGCGTGCGATAACGACGACGGCAAGGGCGTCGTCGTGCGTGTCATCGACGGGGACACGCTCATCGCTCAGGTCGCGGGCGAGGAGACCACTCTCCGCCTGCTGAACGTGGACACCCCGGAGACCAAGCACCCGGACATGCCGGTGCAGTGCCTCGGTCCCGAGGCCACCGAGTTCCTCACCGAGAGGCTTCCTGCCGGTACCGAGATCGAGCTCGAGTACGACCAGGAGCGGCTCGACCCCTACGACCGCACCCTGGCAGCCGTGTACGAATCGGATTCGCTGATCAACGCGGAGATCGCGAGAGAAGGTCTCGGGGCCCCGGTGTACTTCGCCCCGAACGACCGCTTCCTGCCGGAGGTGGAGAAGGCCTGGAACGAAGCGCAGGAAGAGGGCCTTGGTCTCTTCGCAGCGGAGACCGGATGCACGTTGCCCGGGCAGCTGCAGGCTCTCAGCTCTGCAGTGGACGAAGTGCCGGCAACGGTCGAGGGTGACCCGGCGAACGCGCTTGCCGGTGCAGCCAGCACGGTCGAGGAGCTTGATGTCTTCATCGAGGAGTTGGACGTGGACGGGCTGCCCGGGCTCGGCAACGCCGTGTTCGCCGGCGAGCTGGTCGAGTCGTCCCTCGAGGCGCTGCGTGAGGACGCGGAGGATGTCCAGCAACGGGCGGCGTCCGCGCACGCCGCGCTCGAGGAGCTGAAGACCTCCTACGACGAGGAGCAAGAACGCCTGGAGCAGGAGCGGATCGAGCGAGAGCGCCGAGAGCGTGAAGAGCAGGAGCGGCAGGAGCAGGAGGAGAAGGAGCGGCAGGAGCGCGAGGAACGGGAACGCGAGGAGCGAGAACGCGCAGAGAAGGCCGAAAGCGTGCCCGTCGCAGACACGCCGTCGTCGCCGGCGCCGGCCACCGGGACGTCGGGTGGCGAGAAGTCAGGAGCTTCCGGAGGATCATCTGGCAGCTCTGGCAGCTCTGGCAGCTCTGGCAGCTCGGGCGGCTCAGGCGGCTCGGGCAGTGCGAGTGGTTCCGGTGGTTCTTCCTCGGGTGGCGGAACATCGAGCGGCGGGGGCTCGAGCTGCGTGCCTTACGGGCCGGAGATCCCCTATGCCGATGACGGTGGATACACCGGGAAGCGCTATGGGATGCCCGGAGGCAAGACCTTCCGGAAGTGCAGCTGACCGCAACGAGCGGCCGGAGGAGCGTCGCAATTGTGCGCTGTGCACCGGTGTGGGGCGGGAACACCGGTGCTGGACGCAGAATTGCATGCAGCCGCGCGGGCGCGTGCGGGGCAGACCTGGCGAGTCGCGCCGCCGGCGGGGTGGGGGTGTGGTGGAGCGGCCGACCGATCGCGATGCCGGGGCATGCATCTGGGTCGCTTATGCTCGCGGGCAAATGTGCTGGTGAGCAGAGAGGTGGGCTCGGGATGGGGCTGGGAATTCTGAGAACAGGGGCCGTGTCATGAGCGTTCTGACCACCGTCCTGGCCATCATCGCCGGAGCGCTGCTCTTCGCGTCGATCGCCGGCATCTACATCACGAACGTCACGGCGAAGCCCGGAGGCATCCCGCGATGGGTGATGGCGCTGTGGGCGGCCACCCTTCTGGTGGCGGTGATCACCGTGCTCACGATGGTGTGAATCGTGCGGATGGAGCGGGCTGCGCTGCTGAACGTGCGACGGCCTGACGCGGAGCCGCCGCGCGCCGCGCCGGGGACGGCAGCCTCCGCGCGCTGACCTTGAGGGCGACAGTCCCGGGTGCGCTCAGCCGCCCAGCTCGAGCACCCGGATCGCGAGCTGGACCCGGTTCGTGACCTGCAGCTTGTGATAGAGCCTGCCCAGATGCGTCTTCACGGTCGCGACCGACATGAACAGCTGCTCGCCGATCTGCTGATTGGCCAGGCCCCGGGCCACCAGGCGCGCCACGTCCCACTCCCGCTCGGTGATGCCCTCCGGGGCGGACGGAGGCTCGTCGGCCCCTCCGCGGGAAACGCCCGCCGTCCCGCCCTCGGCCGCCTCGCCGTGATGGCCGCTCTCGCCGGGCCCGCTCGCGTCGGCCTCGCCATCGGTCCCGCCGCCGGCCGCGGCGAGGCGCACCAGGCGCGCGAGCACATCGGGGGAGAAGCGGGAGCGGTCCGCGGCCGCGTCGAGCACCGCGCGGACCACCTCCTCGGGAGGGGAGTCCTTGAGCAGGAAGCCGACGGCGCCCGCCCGCAGCGCCTGCAGCAGGAACTCGTCGGTGTCGAAGGCGGTCAGCATCACCACCCGCACCGCGTCGCCGCGGGCGGTGAGCGCGCGCAGCGCCTCCAGGCCCGTCATGCGAGGCATGCGGATGTCCATCAGCACCACGTCGGGGCAGAGCGCCGCGATCTGGTCGAGGGCGGTCTGCCCGTCGGCCGCCTCTCCCACCACCTCGATGCCGTGCGCGCCGTCGATCATCAGGCGCAGACCCGAGCGCATCAGGGCCTCGTCATCGACCAGCAGCACACGGACCCGCTGGTCACCCGTCGCGTCGTTCACCATGGCATCCATGCTTCCATCTCGAAGGTCTGCGCGGCGGAGCTCCAGCGGGCACCGCCCCCGAGCAGCCGTGCCCGCTCCTCGACACCGATGAGGCCGTGCCCCGTGGACGGCGCCTGCCCGGCCTCGGCGGTGGCACCGTCCTCGGTGGCGCCCGGGGACAGCGGGTTCGCGACGGTGAGCACCACCAGGTCCTCGCGGCGGGAGAGGACCGCGCGCACCGGAGTGCCGGGAGCGTGCTTGGCCGCATTGGTCAGAGCCTCGGAGAGGATGCGCGTCAGCGCCACCACGGTGCCGCGGCCCAGCTGCTCGAGCGCATCGGGTGCGAGGCCCTGCAGCTCGAGCGTCGCCTCCTGTCCGGCGGCGTGGGCACGGTCCACCGTCTCCTGCAGGGTCGGGATGGTGGCCAGCGGCGAGTCGTCCGAGCCGGTGCGCAGGGCCACCAGCACCTCCCGCAGCTCCCGGTTGGCCTGCTGGGCGGCATCGCGCACGGTTCCGGCGGTGCGACGCAGCGTCTCGGGCGGCAGGTCCTCCCGGTAGGCGATCGCGCCTGCGTGCATCGCGATGGCCGCCAGATGATGGGAGACGCTGTCGTGCATGTCCCGCGCCAGCGCCGCCCGCTCCTCGGCGCGCACCCGGGCGACCTCGGCATCGTGGCCGCGCCGCAGGGCGGTCGCCTCGCGCTGCGCCGTCTCCCGCTCCCTGTCGGCCGAGGCGGCCCGCTCGCGCAGGGAGCGGATCAGCTCATGGCGGGTGCCCACCACCCGGCCGAGCAGGAGCGGCACGAGCGCGCCGAGCAGCATGACCCCGAGGGTCACGAGGTGGAGCGTGGTGAGCTCCTCATGACGCAGCCGCATCGACAGGTTCTCCCACGCCGTGGTCGTGAGGGTGATCAGCGCGAGCGCCGTCCCGTCCAGCAGCAGGCGTCGGCGCAGGCCGAGACGGTACAGAGCGATCGCCGAGGCCGGCAGCGCGAAGGAGCTGATCCCCCCGGCCGCGGCGATCACCAGGTGCAGCACCGCCTGCGCCCGACCCGCGGGCACGAACCGCAGCGGGCCGATCGCGAGGGAGAGCACCAGGCCCACCACCAGGTCGAGCCCGTGCATCGCCACCAGCGCATCGGGCGGATCGTCCGCGAACTCGACCAGCAGCTCGCCGAAGACGATCAGGAGCAGGAACAGGCCCACGACGAGGCTGAGGAGCGTCTGCGCGCCGGCGGTCGCCCAGGCACGCGGGGCCCGCACCGACGGGGTGACGGGAGCGGAGGGGGCGGGCGCGGTCATGGGAACAGCGTAGGGAGCGCTGCGGGGCGGGCGGATCCTCCGAATGGCCGATGCCGCGCGGAGGAGGCAGGAGCGGTGGGGTCCGCCGTCCGGTCCGGCAGCGAGCGCCCCTCGGCGGATGCGCGGGGCCCGGCATGTGCCCGAGGATCGTGCCATGACCTGGACCTCCACCCTCTCCCACCCGCCCGCACCCGCCCCGGGGATGCTGCCCCGGCCGGTCGAGACCGATGCCGTCGCCTTCCACCGGCTGCCGCGGGCTCTGCCGCACCGCAGCTACTGGTGGCGGCCGCTGGTCACCCTCGCCGTGTCCGCGGCGGTGTACCTGGTGATGCTGCTGCAGATGTTCGGGCTGGTGCTGGTGCTGTCCCTGGCGCTGCCGGGGGCGGAGCCCAGCGCCGAGCTGCTCGACCCGCTGAACCCGATCGACCAGCTGCTCATGCTCGGCATGCTCGCGCTGATGCTGCCCGCGGTGCTGGTGGGCACGCTCGCCGGTTACGGCCGGGCCGGGATCGCCCACTCGGTGGCCGGCCGCTTCCGCTGGGGTCTGATGGGCCGGGTCGCGCTGGTGGTGCTGCCGCTGTATCTGGTGGTGAACGTGGGCGTGAACCTGGTGCTGGCGCGCGAGGAGATCGTGGTGCCGCCGCTGACCCTCCCCGTGGTGCTCGCCTGGGGGATCGCGCTCGTGCTCGGCCCGCTGCAGGCGGCCGGGGAGGAGTACGTGTTCCGGGTGCTGCCGATGCAGGCCGTGGGCACCTGGCTGCGCCTGCCGCTGCTGGGCATCGTGCTGCCCGTGCCGCTGTTCGTGCTGGGGCACGGCTACGCACCGCTGGGCCAGGTCGAGATCGCGCTCTTCGCCCTGCTCATGGGTCTGCTCGCCTGGAAGACGGGCGGCATCGAGATCCCGGTGCTGCTGCACGTGGCGAACAACTGGACCCTCTTCGCGATCGCGCCGCTGGTGCCCGGAGCTCTCGAGCAGGGCGAGGTGACCGTCTCCGGGTTCCTGCTCGCCGCCGTTCCCACCCTGCTGTGCACCGCCGGCATCTGGTGGTGGTTCTCCCGCCGTGAGAACCTGCGGCTGTGGGAGCCGCGGCGCGGCGACGGCCGACGGGGCGCATGACCTGCGCCCGGGAGGTATCCCGCACCGTGTCACGTCCGTGGCCCCGCAGGCGTCGACGGGGCAGGAGCCGCCGGCCGACCGGGCCGCCGGCGCACCGGGAAGGACCACGCCATGGAGGCACCCGCTCCGCACCCGCCGCACTCGCCGACGCCCCCGCGGCACGACCCCGACGAGCTCGCCCGCGACCTCGAGCGGGAGCGTCCGCGCCTGGTCGCCCTCGCGACCCGGGTGCTCGGCGACCCGGACGAGGCGCAGGACATCGTCCAGCAGGCCTGGCTGCGGCTGGCCGCGGCCGACGATGACATCGAGAACCTCCCGGCCTGGCTGACCACCGACACCACCCGGCTGTGCCTGGACCGGCTGCGCCGCCGCACCCCCGTCCCCGAGGCGGAGATCGCCCTCGAGGCGGCCGCCCCCGACCCGGCGGAGGATGTCGCCCTCGCCGACACCGTGGGCGCGGCCCTGCAGCTGGTGCTGGAGCGGCTGAGCCCCAACGAGCGCGTCGCCTTCGTGATGCACGACAGCTTCGGCGTCGAGTTCTCCACCATCGCCGCGGCCCTGGACACCACCGCGCAGAACGCCCGGAAGCTCGCCTCCCGCGCCCGGGCCAAGGTCGCCCAGCCCCGTCCGGAGGACGCGCTGGCCGACTGGGAGGTGGTCGACGCGTTCATGGCCGCCGCCCGCGGCGGGGACTTCACCCGCCTGGTGCAGCTGCTCGCTCCCGACGCGGTGGTGCGCGCCGACGCCGACGCCATCGCGACCGGCACCCCGGAGGCGATCGAGGGCCGCGAGGACATCGCGAGCTTCTTCAACGGCGCGGCGCATGCCGCTCTGCCGGTCAGCGTCGACGGCCGCCCCGGCTCGGCCTGGTACCACCGCGGCCAGGCCAGGGTGCTGTTCGACTTCACGGTCACCGGCGGGTGCGTCGCCCGCATCGACTTCCGTGCCGCTCCCGAGGTGATCGCCCAGGTGGTGCGCCGCGACGGCGCCGCCCCGCGATGACTTCCAGCACCGGTGTCACATTCGCGGACCCGCGTGCGTCGACACAGTGACAGCAGTTCCCCACCGATTCCGTCACGGAAGGACGAGACGATGAAGACCATGACCTGCCAGCAGCTGGGCGGACCCTGCGACCTCGGCCACCGCGGCCAGAGCGCCGACGAGGTCATCAAGGCCCAGGACAAGCACCTCCGAGCAGCCGTCAAGGCCGGCGACGAGACCCACCGCCCGGCCCGCCAGGAGATGAGGTCCCGCTGGATGCACCCCAAGCAGTCGCTGGGCTGGTACAACGACGTGAAGTCCGCCTTCGCGGAGCTGCCCGAGGACTGACCCGGGCCGTCGGACGGCGCAGGATCGAGCGGGGCGGCCGACGCGGGCGCCCCGCTCCCGCGTGGGAGCCGGCACGACCGGGGCCCTACGTGGGTGCCCCGCCCCCGCCACGCAAGCGCTGCCCGGCCCATACCCCGCCCGTGGCGCTCGGGGGCGCGATCGTGCGCTGTGGACCGGTGCGGGACGCAGAATTGCATGCGCCCGAGTAGGCGGCAGGAGCGCTGCTCTTCGCGGCGATCGCCGGTATCTGTATCACCAACGTCACGAGAAGCCGGAAGCATCCCGCGGTAGTCGATGGCGCTGTGGGTGGCAGCGCGACAGGTGGTCTGCTGGTCCAGACGCGTCAACGCCGGGCGATTTGAGACTTCGGACACCAATAGGTAGAGTGTCAGCGCGCACCCAGTCTTTACCCAGCCTTCACCCAGTCTTCACCCAGTCAATCGATCGCTGATTGCTCGGCGTGGCTGGCAGTGGGTCGCAACGATCGATGCTGGCACGAAAGGGCTGACATGACGAACTCCCTGGTTCGGCGATGCGCGCTCGCGTTTGCGGGTGCGGCGCTGGTGCTCTCGGGAGCGGGTGCTTACGCGGGTACCAGCTACGAGGGCTACAGCACGACGGTGGGGAAGCTGAATGGCAATGGATACACCTCGTATCAGAAGAAGAGCGCGACTGGTGCTGAGGGGACGCTGAAGAGCTCGAGCGTCGGGGGTAGCCACGTCGTTGATGCGAGGATGCAGGCGCAGTCCGGAGGGGGCACCGGCGCGTGGACGCGTGGTGTGAACGACGGCGAGACCAGGACGCTGAAGAATTCTGTCGGTAAGGCAGGCAATGCTCGGGTCCAGTTCAGCACGAACTGGAACACGCGTGTCGACGTTCAAGTCACCGGTTCTTGGAGGAGCAACTGAACTGGGCGATGAGGGCTCCTTCTCGCACTTTACGGACCGATCCGGCGCGGGGAGGACCCCTCGCAGTCCTCAGCACTCGCGCGCTGCCTTCTCTGGTAGTAGCGCTGCTGGTCGTGGCGATTCCGCCGGTGTTCGGTATATGGGCCGCACCCTCGTACGTGATCTTCGATCCTGAGGATCATTTCGCGTTCTCGCTGAGCAACCTGCTCCCGCTGGTGTTCAGCTTCCTCGCCGCACTCCTCTACGTGCCGGTGATCCTCCAGGAGACTCGACGCTCCGGGTGGATGCCCATCGTGGCCAGGCGGGGCATGCGCGGCTATCTGCGCACTCATCTGGTCCGTTCCACGTCCGTCGGTGCGGTGACCTTCGGCGGGGCCATCGCGGTGGCCGCATGCTTGTCCCTGGTGATCCTTCCCGGCACGGGCATGGTGACCTACTATCCGGAGGACCGGGTGGTCCCCTTCTCCGAACAGATGACCTTCACCCAGCTCGCCCACTACGGGACTGCGGTGTACGTGGCCTTCATGGTTCTCTGGGTCGCCGTGCACGGTGCCCTGATCACGTCGCTCTGTGCGGTCGTCGCCCTGCATCTGCCCAATCCGTTCCTCGCGCTCCTCGCGGTCCCGGGATCGCTCTTCCTCCTCGACACCGTGCTCGCGCTGGTGGGGCTCGAGGAGTTCGCGACCGACAACGCCGCGCTGCCGACCGCGCTGGCACAGGGGAGCGCGCTCCCACCCGTGGTGACCACCGTGATGCTTGCGGGTCTGCTCGTCGCGGTCGAGGGGCGAGCGCTGCGTGCGCCCGTGCCGCCAGCAGCAATGCGATGAGCCGTCGTGAGCCTTCAGTGTCATCCCCGACGACACGCAACGTGCGGCGAGCCGACCTTCTGACGCGCTGCCTCCCTCCCGCGGGACTGCTGCGACTGACGGTGCCGACTGCGCTTGCAGGTTTCCTGGTGTGCGGTGCCTGGAGCATTCTCGATCGGCGAGTGCCGGACGACGCCTCCTTCTGGGAAGCGGTGATCGTGAGGTCCCAGGACCCTTACCTGATGATCTACCTCATGTGGCCAGCACTCGTGGTCATCGCACTGTCCTCGCAGCGCACGGCGCTATCCGATGCGCACCTCGTCCGCCGTGGATCCCTCGCATGCGCGGCGATCGCAGAGGCCGTGCGCGGCGGCATGGTGGGAGTCGCGGCGGCAGCTGGCATGGTTCTCGCCGGAGCGCTCGTCTCCTTGTCGGCTCTCGGCTCCGGGGGAGGCTGGGGTGCGTTCACCATAAGGTCCGTGCGCGGGGAGGGGTCACCTGTCCTAGCGGCATATGCCACCGAGAACGTGCACCCCGTCACCGCGTCGCTCAGCCCTGTGCTCGCCATCGGACTGGTCGTAGCCACCCTCACCACCTGGAGCTCGCTGCTCAGCCGGCGGCTCGCCGGAGCGGTCCGCGTGGCTGGGGCGCTCAGCGTCATCCTCCCTCCGATCCTCTTCCGCGCACCGGTGCAAGAGGGACGCCTCGAGGCGATAGCTCTTCTGCTCCCGTTCCGGACGGCGGCCGCCGGGCTCTCCGTGTGGTCGATGCTCCTCGCCGCGGGCGTCGTCGTGATCGTGGGGCTATGCGCCGCCCGTGGCGTCGGGAGCCCGCAGCTGCTGCGCGAGCTGTGGCGCGCACCCCTCGTCCGCTGGTTCACTCTCGCGCTGGTGCTCATCGCGTTGGCGACCCTCGGCTCGTCTCCCGGATCGTCAGTCGCGGACTCCGCGTTCCACGGTGCGACTCCCGACGGTTTCTCCGCGATTCCTTGGGCGATCACCGTGATCTGCTGGCAGGGCCTCGCGCTTGTCGTGCTGTTGCGCTGGTCGGGATGGGTGCTGCCGCGCATCCCGATTCTCGCCCTGCGGCACGGCTCGGCCGCAGCGGTGCTGGTGCGCGAGCTCCGCCGCGACGTGCTGACGGTTCTCCTGGCTGTACCCGCGCTCCTGGCGTCCGGGGCGCTGATCTCACTCCTGCTCGGTGGGTCACCTCCGGGGTGGGGCATGCTGGGAATGCTCTGGGGCGGGGGAGCCGCCAGTACCCTCTCGACAGTGCTGATCGCGCTGTGCGCCACGTGGATCACCCGGCGCGACACGGCAGCAGCGACTGTCCTGGTGATCCTGACCGTCTCGACGATTCCGCTGGTCAACCCTGTATGGCCTGCACCGGTCGCGAGCGGAGGACTGGGAGCGTGGCAGCAGCCCACGACCGCTGCGCTCACGGCGAGCACAGTCGTCGTCTTCGGGATGCTGCTGCTCCTCCTCGCACGTCTTTTCCCGCGGTTCGAGATCGTCGCCCGATGAACCCTTCCGAACCGAGATCGTCCCCATCCAGAAAGCAGTCGATGAACACTCCCGCGATCGTCCTCCGCGACGTCTCCAAGAAGTTCCGCGACCTCACCCTGTTCGAGAACGCCTCGATGCAGATCAGGTCCGGGTCGATAACGGGGCTACAGGGCCCCAACGGCTCCGGGAAGTCTGTCCTCTTCAAGATGATCGTCGGGTTGAACAGACCCGATCAGGGGGTCATCGAGCTGGAACCGTCGCTGCAGGGCGACGGGCGGGACTTTCCGACCGACGTGGGGATCGTCATCGACCGGCCCGCCTATATCGGCGGAATGACAGGGCTTGGGAATCTCGTCGATCTGGCCCGCATCCGCCGCCTGATCACCGAGGACGAGGCCGCGGCCGCGATGGAGAGAGTCGGTCTGGATCCGGAAGCCCCGCAGAAGGTCCGCGACTACTCGCTCGGTATGAAGCAGAAGCTCTCCATCGCCCAGGCCTTCATGGAAGGACAGCGCCTGCTCCTGCTGGACGAAGCGTTCAACGGCCTTGATGAACCCAGCGTCCATCGGATCCGTGTCCTGTTGGCGGAGCTGCGGGAGGAGGGGCGGACCATCCTGCTGACCAGTCACAACCAGGGCGACATCGATGCGGTCTGTGATGACGTCTGGCGCGTCGAGCAGCAGGGCCTCGTGCCCGTCAGCTGACGGGCGAAATCGGTCCGTTCCCGCAGCGAGGAGAGCAGCTCGTGGCGAGTGCCCACCACGTGCCCCATCAGCAGCGGATCTGGGTGAGCGCCACCATGAGCCCGGGGCCCGCGATCGCGGCTCGCCGGACGGCCCGGTGGGCGAGCTCCTCGAGATCGTGGTACCCCATGTGAGTGAATGCCTCCACCACGGTTGCCCTCGGGCAGCTGCTCCTGCACGAACTCGCTCGTGGAGGCGCCGGGGTGAGAGAACTGCTCGAGCACCCCGTCGGTCTCCGACCAGTAGCTCATCGCATCGATACTCCCGGACGCGCGCTCTACAGTGGGGGCGCCATGACATCAGACCCGCCCCTCCTCGCCGCCCCCTTCCACCGCATGGCGGCGCTGCGCCCCGCCTGGGCCGGCCGGCTTCGGCCGCCGCTGACCCTCCTCGCCGCGTTCATCGCCTACGTGGTGCTGATCTCGGTGGTGCTGGTGCTGACGATCCTCGCGCTCGCGCTCGCGCCCGGCGTGAACGTCGCCATCGGTGTGACCAGCGGTGATCCCACCAGCGCGTTGGACGTCACGCTCGCCCTCGCGATGGGCGCGATGTGGCTGCCCGCCGGGATCATCGGGGTGCGCTTCGGAGGCTGGCGCCCGCTCGGCACCGCCTGGTCGGTCACGGCTCGGTGGCGCCGCCCGCTGCTGAGGTCGCTGGGGCCCTGGGGCGTCGCGATGGGCGCCGTGGTGGTCGCCGCCGCCGCGCTCGCCGGTGCGGTCACCGGGGCCGACGGCGTCGCGGCCGCGGATTCCGGCGCGTCGGTGCCGCGGCTGCTGCTGGTGGGCGTCGTCGTGCTGGTCCTGGGCCCGCTGCAGGCGGCCGGGCTGGAGCTGACGCTGCGCGGCGCGGTGATGCAGGCGCTCGGCAGCTGGCTGCGCAGTCCGCTGCCGGCGATGCTCGCCGCGAGCGCCGTGATGCTGATCGGCCGCGAGCTCAGCGTCGCGGTGATGCTGCCGGCACTGACCCTGGGCCTGGCCTCGGCCGTGCTGGCCTGGAAGAGCGGGGGCTTGGAGCTGTCGATCCTGCTGGTCACGACCGTCACCGTCGCCTCCGGCCTGGTCTCCGCTCTCGGCGCGGGCACCGGGGCCGGATCCGGTGCCGCCGCGCTGAACGCCGCAGCCGCCGCACCGGGCACCTCCTCGGCCGCTCTCGCGACCGCTGCCTCGGAGCAGGCGGCGCTGACCGGGGGAATCACCGCGACGGCGGCGCTGCTGGTGGTCACCGTGGTGCTGGTGATGCGGATCAGCTCCCGGGAGGGGGTGCGCCTGCTCGAGCCGGTCACCCGCCCCGCCGGCGAGCCCGCCCCCGCCCCGGTGCCCTACTGACCCCGCACCGGGCATTGCCGGCCCCGCCGGCCCTGGGCCGATGCTGACCCTGCGCCCGGCCCTGCCGTTGCACGAGGTGGTGCTCAGCCAGCACATGACCCCCGTATACGGGGTCGTATGCTGGCTGAGCACCACTCCTCGCAGGCCGACCGAGGCCGGGGCCGGACCGCACTCGGCCGGGCAGGGGCTCGGCGGGTACGGTCGTGCCCATGCCCTCAGACATCGCCGTGCCCGATCCGCTCCTGCTGCTGCCGCTGCGCCAGCGGATCCTCGAGCGCGACCTCGGGGTGCGGGCGATCCACCTGCACCGCGCCGGGCACGAGGAGCTCAGCCATCGCTTCGTCGAGGACACCGCCGAGAACGTCTACTCGGTCTCCAAGACGGTCACGGCCCTCGCCGTCGGCATCGCCGCCGAGGAGGGGCTGCTGCAGCCCGATGACCTGCTGGTCGACCACCTGCCCGCCCCGCAGGGCGGCTATGGCCGGGGCGTCGGGCGGGTGACGCTGCGGCACCTGCTCACGATGACCTCCGGCTCCCCGGTGCTCGGCTTCCTCGACGAGGAGCGGGAGCACGGGGACCTCGCTGCCCTCGTCCTGGGCACCGATCTCACCGCTGCCCCGGGTGAGCGCTGGGAGTACTCCAATGGCTCGATCTTCCTGCTCTCCCGCGTGCTCACCGAGCGCACCGGCCGGACGATGCGGGACTGGCTGATGCCGCGCCTGTTCGAACCGCTGGGGATCCTCAACCCGCAGTGGCACACCACCCGCGACGGCCACTCCTGGGGCGCGACGGGGCTGCACCTGAAGAGCGGGCAGCTGGCCCGGATCGGCCGCCTGCTGCTCCAGCGCGGCGCGCATGAGGGCGCCCAGCTGGTGCCCGCCGCATGGGTCGACGCCCTGCACGCCGAGAGCAGCTGGGTCGCGACGGGCGACCCGGAGCCGGAGAGCACCCGGTACGGGCTCGGGGTGTGGCGGTGCACGCCCGACGGGGCGTGGCGGGCGGACGGCGCCTACGGCCAGTTCCTGCTGGTGCTGCCCGCCCAGGAGGCGGTGCTCACCCTCACCTCGCATCTCGAGGGCCGTCCCGGCGCGGAGATCCTCCGCGCCGTGTGGGAGGAGCTGCTGCCGCTGCTCTGAGAGGGGGTCCGCGCGGCGGGTAGCGTTGCCCCATGGACTGGACAGCGCTCCTGAACCTCGGCCTCGTGCTCCTCTTCGTGCTCATCGGAGGGCTGTTCGCCGGCACGGAGATGGCGATCGTCAACCTCCGCGAGTCGCAGATCAGGCAGCTCGAGGAGAGCGGGCCGGCCGGGGAGCGCACCGCCACGATGGTGCGGGACCCGAACCTGTTCCTCTCCGCGGTGCAGATCGGCGTGACCGTCGCCGGGTTCTTCTCCTCCGCCTACGGCGCCTCGACCATCGCGCCCTCGCTGGTGCCGGTGCTCGAGGATCTCGGCGTGCCGCAGGCGACGGCCGGCACCGTCGCCCTGATCGGGATGACGCTCGCGATCGCCTACCTCTCGCTCGTGCTCGGCGAGCTGGTGCCCAAGCGCCTCGCGATGCAGAACGCACTGGCCATGACGAGGATCGTCGGCCCGCCGCTGAGCGTCTTCGGGCGGCTGATGCGCCCGGTGATCTGGCTGCTGTCCACCTCCACGAACATCGTGGTGCGCCTGCTGGGCGGGGACCCGGGCGCGGACAGGGAGGCGGTCTCCGCCGAGGAGATCAAGTCGATGGTCCGCAACTCGGATGCGCTGGACCAGGCGGAGTCCCGGGTGCTCGCGGACGTCTTCGACGCCTCCGAGCGCACTGTGGTGGAGGTGATGCAGCCCCGCCACCAGGTGCACTTCCTCGACGGCCGGCAGAGCGTCGCGCAGACCCGCACGGAGATCCGCGACTCGGGCTTCTCCCGCTATCCGGTGATCGGGGACGACGTCGATGACGTGCTCGGCTTCGTGCACGTGCGGGACATGCTGCTGGTGGATGATCCGTCGGCCGCGCGGATGTCCGAGCTGGTGCGCCCCATCGAGCACATCCCCGGCACCGTCGAGGTGCTCCGGGCGCTGAACCGGATGCGCGCCCACGCGGACCAGATCGCGGTGGTGGTCGACGAGTACGGCGGCACCGACGGGATCGTCACCCTCGAGGACCTGCTCGAGGAGCTCGTGGGCGAGATCTACGACGAGTTCGACCGGGACTCGTGGCCCGTGCCCGGCGGGCTGGACACGATCCTCGCGGCCGACGGCACCTTCGACGGCGGGCTGATCCTGCAGGAGTTCGAGGCCGCCACCGACATCGCCCTGCCGGACACCGGCGGCTACGAGACCGTGGGCGGTTTCCTCATGGCGCAGCTGGGCCGCATCCCCGAGGCGGGGGACCGCGTGGCCGTCGACGGCGGGGTGCTCGAGGTGGTCGAGGTCGACGAGCGCCGGGTCACGACGGTGCGGTTCACCCCCGTGCCGCCGGGCGGCACCGTCGAACAGGCCGAGGCACGAGCGGACGCCCAGCTCGCAGCGCGGGCCGAGGGGAGGGCCGGCGCGCGGGCGGAGCCGACAGCCGACGGGCACGACGGTCCGGCGCGCTGAGCGTCGCAGGCGCTGACCGATCGGCCGAGGTCCTGCCGGGTCCGCGCCGGGCGGGTCTAAGGTGGCCGGGACGGGCACCGTGCCCCCGGGACGGTGCCCCCCTGTCGACGCATCGCCTCAGGAGGCACCGCATGGCACGCATGTCCTTCGCCCAGCTCCTCGTCACCCAGCTCCGCGACCTCGGCGTGGAACGCATCTACGGGGTGGTCGGCGACTCGCTGAACCCCGTGGTCGACGCAGTGCGCACCACCGAGGGCATCGAGTGGGTGCATGTGCGCAACGAGGAGGCCGGGGCCTTCGCCGCCGGCGCCGAGGCCCGGCTGACCGGCAAGCTCGCCGTGTGCGCGGGCTCGTGCGGGCCGGGCAACACCCACATGATCCAGGGCCTGTACGACGCGCACCGCGACGGCGCCCCCGTGCTCGCGATCGCCTCCCACGTCCCCTCGGGCAAGATCGGCACCGGCTTCTTCCAGGAGACCCACCCCGAGAACCTCTTCCAGGAGTGCTCCCACTTCTGCGAGATGGTCAACTCCGGCACCCACGGCGCGACGATGCTCCACATCGCCGTGCAGACGGCGCTCGCGAAGCAGGGCGTCTCCGTGATGGTGCTGCCCGGCGACGTGGCCGACGAGGAGGTCGACGGCCCCCTGACCCGCGACCTCGCCACGGACTTCGGCCGCGTCCAGCCCGCCGCCGGGCCCGTCGGCCGCCTGGCCGAGCTGATCGATGAGGCGGACACCGTGATGCTCTTCGCCGGTGCCGGGGTGCGCGACGCCCGCGAGGAGGTGCTCGAGCTCGCCGAACGGGTCAAGGCCCCGATCGGCCACGCCTTCGGCGGCAAGGAGTTCGTCCAGTACGACAACCCCTACGACGTGGGCATGAGCGGGCTGCTCGGCTACGGCGCCTGCTACGACGCGATGCACGAGGCGGATCTCGTGATCCTGCTGGGCACCGACTTCCCCTACAGCGAGTTCCTGCCCGGCTCCGAGGAGAAGCGCCGCCCGAAGATCGTGCAGATCGACGCCGAGGCCGCCCGGCTGGGACGCCGCGTGCCGCTGGACCTCGCCCTCCACGGCGATGTGGCTCTCACCCTGCAGGCCGTGCTGCCGCTGCTGAGCAGCGCGAAGAGCGCCCGCTTCCTGCACCGCCAGCTCAAGGCGCACCACAAGGCGCTCAGCGGGGTGGTCTCCGCGTACACGAAGAACGTCGAGCGGATGCGGCCGATCCATCCCGAGTACGTCGCCGCCACGCTCGACGACCTCGCCGATGACGACGCCGTGTTCACGGTCGACACCGGCATGTGCAACGTGTGGGGCGCCCGCTACATCACCCCCAACGGCCGGCGCCGCCTGTTCGGCTCCTGGCACCACGGCACCATGGCCAACGCGCTCCCGCAGGCGATCGGCGCCTCCCTGGCCTTCCCCGACCGCCAGGTGATCTCGATGAGCGGCGACGGCGGCCTCGGCATGCTGATGGGCGAGCTGCTCACCGTGAAGCTCCACCAGCTGAACACCAAGATCGTGGTGTTCAACAACTCCAGCCTCGGCATGGTCAAGCTCGAGATGCTGGTGGAGGGCCTGCCCGATCACGGCACCGACCACGCGGACGTCGACTTCGCGGCGATCGCGCAGGCCGTGGGCATCGGCGCCGTGCGCATCACCGACCCGAAGAAGCTCAAGAAGCAGCTCGCCGGGGCGCTGGCCACCCCCGGCCCGATGCTCATCGACGTGGTCACCGATCCGGACGCCCTGTCGATGCCGCCGAAGATCTCCGCCCAGCAGATCCGCGGCTTCGCCACCGCGTCGACGAAGATCGTGCTCGGCGGCGGTGTGGGCAAGATGCTCGACATGGCCGCCGCCAACCTGCGCAACATGCCCCGCTGACGCCGCGGAGAGGCGCGAAGGTGCCTCTCACCGGGGCGTCCGTGTGGAATGCTGGACCGTCGGGAGCGAACGCCAGTCGAAGGAGGGTGCCGTCCATGGCCCTGATCCATCCGCGCAGCCTCGAGCGCTGGCAGGAATGGCGCAGCTCCCGCCGGCGGGTGCCCGGCATCCACCGCGCGCTGCCCACCCGCACCGCGCCGCCGGCGGGGTACGTGCTGCACAGCCGCGAGGGCGAGGGCCCTGCCCGCACCCTGCTCGGCATCGACACGGCCGAGGGCGCCGCCCACGGCGGGGTCCCCGCCGTCCTGCCCTACCTCCACGGCAGCGCCCACGTGGTCACCCCGGCCGGTCTCGTGCTCGAGGAGCTCAGCGGACCGCAGTGGCAGCACCGGCGCTTGGACGGGCCCGCCGCCGGGCTCGACGAGCTGGGCATCACCTCGGTGCTCACCCTCGGCTGGCACCACGAGGTGGGCCGGGAGCTGCACGCCTGGGCGCGTGAGACCGGGATCCCCGGCGCCGTCGTGCAGCACGACGTGCTCACCCCCTTCGCCCCGCCGCTGCCGCCCGAGATCACCCTGCTGGCCTGGACCGAGGCAGACGGCCGCTTCCACCGCGCCGGCCGCGACGACGTCGAGGTGCGGGTGGTCGGCTCGCAGCGGCTGTGGCAGGCCGGCCACGACGCCTCCGGGACGGCGCCCGAGCTCGACGAGCGCCCCGTGTTCCTCGGCCAGCTCGCCCAGCTCGAGCTGCCGCGCCGCGTGGCCCTGCGCGCCGCGCACTCGTACTGCCGCGAGACCGGCGCGCTCTACCGGCCCGGCCCCGGGGAGACGGATCGCACCTCCCGCGCGGCCCACGCGCTGCTGCGCCGCCGCGGCATCGAGCTGCAGGACCCATCGACCCCGCTCGAGGGCCAGGAGCGGCCCGTCGTCGCCGTGTTCTCCGCCGACCTCCTCGAGGCGGCGGTGCGCGGGCGGCCGGCCTGGGTGCACGCCCCGCGCGCCCCGGCCTGGGTCGCCGAGCAGTGGGAGCGCTACGGGATGCGCCGCACCGGCGGGGAGCCGACCCCCGCACCGGCGGTGGGGGCCGACGAGCCCGCGCGCTTGATCGCCCAGATCCTCGAGGGCAGCGCGTGAGCATGCTCGACCTGGGCGGGCACCGGCAGAGCTATGCGTGGGGCTCGCGGACCGCGATCCCCGCCTTCCTCGGAGCGGAGGCCGACGGCGCCCCGTGGGCCGAGCACTGGTTCGGCGCGCATCCGCTGGCCCCGGCCGCCGTGCCCGGAGGCGGCACCCTCGAGCAGCTCATCGCCGAGGACCCCGCCGGGATGCTCGGAGAGGACGTCGCCCGGGCCTTCGAGGGGCGGCTGCCGTACCTCATGAAGGTGATCGCGGCGGAGCGGCCGCTGTCGCTCCAGGTGCACCCCACCAAGGAGCACGCCGCCGAGTCCTTCGCCGCCGAGACCGCGGCGGGCCTGCCGCTGGAGTCCCCGCTGCGCACCTACCGCGACTCCAACCACAAACCGGAGATGCTCGTGGCGCTGACCCGCTTCACGGCGCTGTGCGGCTTCCGCACCCCACGCCGCGCCGCGGCGATCCTGGACGGCCTGGGCACGGAGCTCACCGACCGGCTGCACGGCCTGCTGGTCACCCACCCCACCGCGCACGGCATGCGGGCCGCCTTCCGCACCCTGGTCTCGGCGTCGATGCGGCCCACTCCCGAGGCGGTGGACGAGGTGGTCGCCGCCTGCCGGGCCCGGGCCGAGGCCGGCACCTCGCCGTCGCCGCGCATCGACCGCTTCGTGACCCTGCTGGCCGCCCACCATCGCGGGGACCCGGGGGTGGTGGCGGCGCTGCTGCTGAACCCCGTGACGCTGCAGCCGGGGGAGGCGATGTTCGTCCCCGCGGGAGCGCTGCACGCGTACATCCACGGGGTCGGCATCGAGATCATGGCCGCGAGCGACAACGTGCTGCGCGCCGGGCTGACCCCGAAGAAGGTCGACGCCGACGAGGTGCTGCAGTGCGTGAGCGTCACCGCTGCGCCCCCGCTGCGCGTGGCGCCGGAGCGGCAGAACCCCACCTCGGTCGCCTACTACGCCCCGGTGGACGACTTCGAGCTGGCCGTCACCGAGCTCACGGATCCCGCGCTCCCGCATGCCCCACCGCGGCCGGTGCCGGGCTCCGGCCCGCGGATCGTGCTGGGCCTGGAGGGGGAGACGGTCCTGTCCACGGCGGCGGGCACCCACAGGCTGCGCGCCGGGCAGGCGGTGTTCGTCCCCGCCGCCGAGGGCCCGCTGCAGGCCCACGGCGACGGCCGCTTCGCCCAGGCCAGCGTGCCCTGAGCGCAGCGGCGACCCCTCAGGCGCTCGGGTGGGGGAGCTGACCCTCCTCCTGCGCGAGCGCGAGCTCCTCCTGGATCTCCTCGACGAAGCCGATCACCCGGCTGCCGCCGTCGACCGGGCCGCCGGCCAGCAGCCCGTCGGCCCCCAGCAGCACGGCGGAGGGGGCGGTCTTGCCGCCCAGCACCGAGCGGGCGGAGAACTGCAGGTCGTGCAGGGCCCGGTCGCCGACCCGGCCGAGGGTGCGCTCGCGCAGCTGCTCCAGCGGGCGCGAGAGCGCCACTCTCACATCCATGAAGGGGGAGAGCCGCTCGACCCATCCGGGCACCTGGTCCAGCACCCGTTCGCACGGTCCGCAGCCCTCGGAGACGAAGATCAGCAGCACCGCACGCTCCGCGGCGAGCTGGCGGAGGGTGATCAGGCGGGAGTCCTGCTGCTGCAGCACGGCCGGCGGGATCGTGACGCGCTCGTAGTCCAGCAGCTCGTCCTCGTCCTCCGCGGCGTGCTGCTCCGGGGCCGGGGTGCGGTCCTCCGCCCTGCGCTCCTCTGCGCCGTCCTCCGCCGCTGCGGCGGGGTCCCTCTGCGGCGTGGTCCCGCCGAGGGCCAGCACCACGAGCGCGATCGCGGCCAGCAGCGCCGCCCCGGAGCCCACCACGCTGAGCGGCTGCTGCACCAGTGCATGCTCCATCAGGCCCGAGGACGCGGAGACCACCGTGAGCAGCCCCAGCGCGCTGAGCAGCGCGTTCCGTCCCAGCGTGGCGGTCGAGACGGTCGGGGAGGCGAGCGTGCCGAAGCAGGCGCACTCCACCACCTCGTCCTGCCGCAGCGCCCGCGCGATGATCACCAGGTAGGTGAGCATGAGCAGCGCGATGAGCACCGCCACCATCGTCTGCAGCGGGGCGGAGGGCACCCACAGCACCAGCGCCAGCACGATCTCCGCGACCGGCAGGAGCGTCGCGACCGAGCGGTGGAAGGGGCGCAGCGGCAGGCGCAGCGAGGTCATCGCGTCCTCGGTGACCTGGCGTGCCCCGAGCTTCGCCAGCCCGGAGACGAGCAGCGTCAGGGTGAGCAGGATCGGCGCGGCGATCAGCAGGCTCGTCATGCGTTCTCTCCTTCGACCCGTCCATTGTCATCGATCGGGGCCGACGGTGCGATCGCCGGTCGGGCCCCGCCCCGCGCGGCGCCGGCGCACCCCCTACGCTGAGTCCATGTCGACCCCCGCGAAGGACACCACCGCCCGCACCGGGACGCCGCCGGAGGATCCCGCCCTGCGCGACCGCATCATCGCCGACGTCACCGCCCTGCGCGACTCCTTCGACGCCGGCACCACCCGCGACGTCGCGGCCCGTCTCGCGCAGCTCGAGGCGCTGCGCCGCGGCCTGCGACGCGAGGAGCCGCGGCTGGCCCGCGCGCTCGCCGAGGACCTCGGCAAGTCCCGCACCGAGAGCGCGCTCACCGAGATCGGCGTGGTCATCCAGGAGGTCGCCCACGTCAGCACGCACCTGCGCCGCTGGCTGCGGCCCGAGCGGCTCTCCCTCGGCGCGATGCTGGCCCCCGCGAGCGGGGAGCTCCGCCGCGAACCGCTGGGCACCACGCTGATCATCGCCCCGTGGAACTACCCGGTGAACCTCACGCTCGGCCCGCTGGTCGCCGCGATCGCGGGCGGCAACACCGCCGTCGTCAAGCCCAGCGAGGTGGCGCCGGCGACCTCCGCCGCGCTCACGCACCTGCTGCGCACCCACCTCGACCCCGGCTGGGTGCGGGTGGTGGAGGGCGCGGTCGAGGAGACCACGATCCTGCTCGAGCAGCGCTTCGACCTCATCTTCTACACCGGCAACGGGGCCGTGGGCCGGATCGTGGCGCGCGCGGCCGCGGAGCACCTCACCCCCACGGTGCTCGAGCTGGGCGGGAAGTCGCCCGTCTTCGTGGACGAGGGCACCGACCTCTCCGTCGCCGCGCGCCGCATCGTCTGGGGCAAGTTCACCAACGCCGGGCAGACGTGCATCGCGCCCGACTACGTCATGGCCACCCCGCGCACCCTCGAGCAGCTGCGCCCCCACCTGCGCACGGCGGTGCGCGCGCTGTACAGCGGCCGGCCCGGACGCAGCCTCGACTACGGCCGCATGGTCAACCATCGGCACTTCGACCGCGTGCTCGCCCTCGTCGACGACGCGAAGACGATCATCGGCGGCACCGCCGAGGCCGACCGCGAGGCCCGCTACCTGCCGCCCACCATCATGGCCGGCGTGGACTGGGACGACCCGGTGATGCAGGAGGAGATCTTCGGCCCCGTCCTGCCGCTGCTGGCCGTCTCCGGCCCCGAGGAGGCGATCGCCCGGATCCGCGGCGGGGACGCGCCGCTGACCGCCTACGTGTTCTCGCCCCGCCGCGAGGTGGAGGAGCGTTTCGCGACCGAGACCTCCTCGGGCTCCCTGGCCCTGGGCTTCACGCTCGCGCACGTGGGCACCCCCGGAATGCCCTTCGGCGGCGTGGGGGAGTCCGGCATGGGCGCGTACCACGGCCGTGCGGGCCTCGAGGTGTTCACCCATGCCAAGCCCGTCGTGCGCAAGCCGCTGCGCCCCGATACGTTGAGGCTCGTCTACCCGCCGTACACCGGGATCAAGCGCCGCGTCCTGCGGCGCCTGTTCCGCTGACAATGCATCCGTCCCGCTGACGATGCGCCCCATCCGGCCGCCGGACCGAAGGAGAGCACGACCGTGACGCAGCCGCCCACCGGACCACCGCCGCACCCCGGCTCGCCGCACCCCGGCCCCGCTCCGCACTCCGGTGCACCTCCGCAGCCGGCCGCCCGTCCCGGCGACCCGACCCTCGTCAACGGTGCCACCACCCACGGCATCCTGGGCCGCAGGGCGATCCGGCACCCCTGGGAGCTGCCGCTGCTGTGGGTCGGGGTGGTGCTGACGGTGGTCGCCTACATCGGGTGGTGGACGCTGATCGTCTCCACGATCGTCCTCCAGGTCACGCAGGGGGAGGAGACGGTCACCTCCCTCTGGCAGTACGTCGGGGTCCTGCCGTTCCTGATCCAGCTCGCCGTGACGCTGCCGCTGTTCCCCGTGCTGGCCTGGTGGGTCAGAGCGATCATGTATGCGCAGATCCGCGCCTCCGCGGTGCGGATGAGCCCCACCCAGTTCCCGGAGGGGTACCGGATGGTGGTCGAGGCGGCGCAGCAGTTCGGGATGCGCCGCGTCCCCGATGCGTACGTGCTGATGGGCAACGGCGTGGTCAACGCCTTCGCCTCGGGGCACGGGTTCCGGCGCTTCGTGGTCGTCCACTCGGACCTCTTCGAGGTGGGCGGGCAGAATCGCGACCCGGAGGCGCTGCGCTTCGTCATCGCGCACGAGGTGGGGCACCTGGCGGCCGGTCACGTCTCCTACTTCCGTCTGGTGTTCGCGAACGTGATCCGCATGCTCCCCGTCCTCGGCCCGGCGTTCTCCAGGTCCCAGGAGTACACCGCGGACAACTACGGCTACCTCCACGCCCCGGGCGGTGCACCCGGCGTGATGGGCGTGCTCTCCGGCGGGAAGTACCTCAACGCCGAAGTCAACGTCAACGAGCTGGCCGATCGCGCCGCCACGGACCCGAGCCTCTTCGTGCACTGGGTGAACTGGGGCTCCTCCCACCCGGTGACCACCTGGCGCGCCCACGCCCTGCGCGATCGCACCAGGCCCGGTTCCCTGTGGATCCGCCCGCGCGGGGCGCTGTACCGCTCGCCGCTGCCGCCCGGGCACGTCTGGTCCTCGCGCTTCCCGACACCGGGCGACGCGATGGCGATGCTCACCGCGGCCGATGCGCGCCGGCCCGGAGGGGCCTCCGGACAGTTCGGGCGCTTCCCCGGCGCGGACTATTCCGCGCGCCCGTCGATCCGCGCGCTGCAGACCTCGGCCCCGCTGCTGTCGGACCGCACCACCTATGTGATCCCCCCGGGCCCCTACCGGGACGACGCCCGCGGCCCCCTCGTCAGCGCGGCGCAGAATCCGTTCGGTCCTCCGCCCGGCGCGCCCTCGCCGCCGATGCCCTCGTGAGCGGTGTCCCGCCTGTCACCTGCCCCTCCTCAAACCTGCAGTGAATGCATAAGGTGAACGCGTGATCCCCGACCCCAGCGCACTGAACCCACCGGTGCGTCGCAAGCCCCTGCTCGCCGTCCTGCTCGCTCCGCTGTTCATGGCACTGATCGCCGTGAGCGTCATCAACGTCGCCCTCACCGCGATCGGGGAGGGCCTCGACGCCGATACCGGTGACCTGCAGTGGGTGATCTCGGGCTACGCACTGGCCTTCGGGATGCTGCTGGTCCCCGCCGGGCGCGCGGGAGACGCCACGGGGCGGCGCCGCATGTTCATCGTCGGCGTCGGGGTGTTCACCCTCGGCTCGCTGCTGTCCGGCATCGCCCCCAATGCGGAGATGCTCAACGTCGCCCGCATCCTGCAGGGGCTCGGCTCGGGGCTGCTGAACCCGCAGACCGTCGCCCTCATCCAGCAGCACTTCCGCGGCCAGGACCGGGCGCGGGCGTTCGCGCTGCTGGCCACCACCGTCGCGGTCGCCACCGCGATCGGCCCCGTGGTGGGCGGTGCGCTGATCCAGATCCTCGGCCCCGAATGGGGCTGGCGGTGGATGTTCCTGATGAACATCCCGATCGGCGTGATCGCGATCATCGGCGCGTTCCGGTACATCCCGGATGACAAGGCGCGCGGGAAGGGTCGCCCCGATCTGGACCCGGTGGGCGCGGTGCTGCTGTGCCTGGCGATCCTGGGGATCATGCTGCCCTTCCTCGAGCGGGGCGTGAGCTCGCTGGTGTGGATGTCCTTCCCGGGCGGGCTGCTGATCCTCGGCGTGTGGTGGGTGTGGGAGCGGCGCTACAAGCGCCGCGGGCGCAGCCCGATGGTCGACACCGCGATCTTCCTCAACAAGGCGTTCCGCAACGGCATCCTCATCGTCTCGGTGTACTTCCTCGGCGCCACCAGCGTGTGGATCATCGTGCCGCTGTACCTGCAGATGCACCTGGGCCACACCGCCTTCGAGGCCTCCCTGATGGGTGTGCCCTCCTCGATCGCGGCCGCGGTCAGCTCGCAGATCTCGGGCCGCTACGTGCTCACCTTCGGGCGGCGCATGGTGATCGTCGGCTTCGGCGTCGCCTTCGTGGGCCTGGCCGGCACGGCGCTGGTCTCCGGCTTCGTGGAGAACGGCGTGGTCCCCTTCTGGTGGCTGGCGCTGCCGCTGACCCTCATGGGGCTCAGCCAGGGCATGACCATCTCCCCGAACCAGACCCTCACCCTGAACTCGGTGGATCCGCGGTTCGGCGGCGTCGCCGGGGGCATCCTGCAGCTCGGCCAGCGCACCGGCGCCGCGATCGGCACCGCGATGATCCCGGGCATCATCTTCTCCCTCACCGTGGCGGGCACCGCCTGGCACGAGGCGTTCATCATCGCGCTGACGATTATCATGGCCCTCACCCTGGCCGCGATGGGCGTGAGCTTCGCCGACCGTGCGCGGGAGAAGGCGGGCAAGGGAGCGCTGTAACGGCGTCCCGCGAGGACAGCAGGGGGAGCGGCATGGCGTTGCGCAGGGCGGGACCGGCACCGGGCCGCGCCCTGCCCCTGGGCTGGGAGGACGGGCCGGAGCCCGCGACCTCCGCGCCCCGGGCGGGAGAGGCCGAGCCCGCCGCCGCGCGTCCCGGCCTCTCCCGGCGCCGTCTGCTCGCCCTCGGCGCGGCGGTGCTGCTGGTGCTGGCCCTCGCCCTGGCCGTGCCCCGGCTGCTCACGGATCCCGCCGGGCCCGAACAGGCCGTCAGCGAGTTCCTGCAGGCCGTGATCGATGGGGACCTCGAGAGCGTGCGCGAGCAGGTGGAGGACGCCCCGGACGCCAGCGGCGCCGCGCTCACCCCCGAGATCCTCGCCGGCGCCGAGGACACGCTGCGCTCCTTCATGATCGAGGACGTCGAGATCGCCGCCGGCACCGCGACCGTCACCGCGGCCCTCGAGACCGGGGCGACCGCAGAGACCTCGACCTTCACCCTCACCGCCACCCCGGGCGGCGCCTTCTCCCCGCCGGACTGGCAGCTCGACCCGGTGCCGCTGCCCGAGATCTCGATCGTGCTGCCGCTGGGCGTGCAGGACGTGCAGATCAACGGGACGCTCCTGCCGCAGGAGGAGCTCGAGATCGGCGGATTCATGCACGTGCCGCAGGTCGCGCTGCAGGTGTTGCCCGGCACCTACGAGCTCTCCGTCGGCGGGGAGGGGCGCTGGGTGGATGCCGCGAAGATCTCCCTGACGGCTCCGCCCACCTTCGGGACCTGGCGCAAGCCCGTCCCCGACATGGTGCCGGCGCTCAACGAGGCCGGACGGCAGGAGGTGCGGGACCAGCTCGAGGGGATGCTCGCCGACTGCGCCGAGAGCACCTCCCCGGCCCCGGAGGGCTGCCCCCTCGCGGCGCCCGGCACGGAGCCGGCCGAGGGCGGCGCCCCGGAGGGGACATGGACCCTCACCGACCCGCTCGAGCTCGACATCGACCACCTCGGCGGGCTGCCCTGGACGGTGCACGGCACCGGGAGGGCACAGTTCCTGCCCGAGGACGCCGACGAGGACGCGGAGCCGGTGGAGGCCGAGGTCGAGCTCGACGCGCTCGTCTTCCTCGACGTCGACGACGCGCTGCAGGTGCAGCGCATCGACGACCACCTCTCCTACACCTACTGCATCGACGTCGAGACCGGCGAGGTCACCGGCATGACGGTCATCGACGGGGCCGAGGAGGCCGAGGACTCCGACGGCTGCGAGTGGTGAGCGGGGCGCAGCCCTGCTCGGGGTTCCGGCGCATGAACAGCGCGATCACCACGGTGACCACGCCCAGGGCCGCCGAGAGCGTGAACGCCGCGGAGGTGCCGCGCGCGATCCCGGCGAGCTCGTCGCCGCCGCCCGCGACGGTGCCCGCCGCGACCCGGGCCATCACCGAGACCATCAGCGCGGCACCGGCCGCGCCCGCCACCTGCTGCACGGTGCCCACGATCGCGGAGCCGTGCGGGTACAGGGCGCGCGGCAGCGCCCCCAGCGCGGTGGTCATCAGCGGCGTGAACACGAAGGCGAGTCCGAGCGACATCACCACATGGCCCAGCACGATCAGCCATGGCTGCTCCGGCACGCGGGACATGATCCCGATGCCGACGACGACGGCGCTCAGCCCCGGCACCAGCAGCGGGCGCGGACCGACCCGGTCGAACAGCCGCCCGACGAGCGGGGCGAGCAGCCCCATCGCGAGACCGCCCGGCAGCATCATCAGGCCGACGGACAGCGTGGACAGCGCCTGCACCTTCTGCAGGTAGATCGGCAGCAGCACCACCACCCCGAACATCGCGCCCATCATCACCACCATCAGCGCGACCGCGAGGGTGAAGCCCCGGGAGGCGAAGGTGCGCAGGTCCAGCAGCGCCCGCTCCTGTCTCTGCAGCCGCAGCTGCCGCCAGACGAACAGCGCGAGGGAGACCACCCCGACCGCGAGGCAGATCAGCGCGGCGGTCGGCGCCCCGCCGGAGGCGGCGTCGGCGGCTCCCGCGCCGCCCTGACCTCCGCCGGAGACGCCCGTCAGCCCGTACACCAGCGGACCGAACCCGGTCCCGGCCAGCAGCACCGACAGCGGATCGGCCCCCTGGGCGCTCGCCTCGTTGACGTTCTCGATCCGGCGCAGCCCCACCACCAGGGCGATCACCGCGATCGGCAGCACGAGGAGGAACAGCGCCCGCCACGGCGCGACGGCGAGGACCATCCCGGAGAGGGTGGGGCCGAGCGCCGGCGCCACCGAGATCACGATCGAGATGTTGCCCATCACCTGGCCGCGCCGCGTGGCCGGCACCAGGTTCATCACCGTGGTCATCAGCAGCGGCATCATCACCGCCGTGCCGGAGGCCTGCACGATGCGGCCCAGCAGCAGCGGGAGGAAGGTGGGCGCGGCCGCGCAGATCACCGTGCCCACCGTGAACGTGGTCATCGCCAGCGTGAACACCTGGCGGGTGGAGAAACGACCCATCAGGTAGCCGGTGGTGGGGATGACCACCGCCATGGTGAGCATGAACCCGGTGGTGAGCCATTGCGCGGTGGTCTCGGCCAGGTCGAGGTCGTCCATGATCGGCGGCAGCGCGACCGAGAGGATCGTCTCGTTGAGGATCACCACGAACGCGCTGATCAGCAGCAGGATGATGACGCTGCGATCGCGCGCGGGGAGGGCATCGGCGGCGGGCACGGGAGCGGGGCGGGGCACGCGGGAAGTGTAGGGAGCCGGGCGCGCCGCGGACCAGAGGTTTTCAGCCGCGACGGACCCTGCGGCGCAGCGCGGGCCGCACGCGTTCGAGCGGCAGGAACGCCGCCCAGCAGATCGCGGTGGGCAGGAAGTGGATGCCCAGCAGCACCAGCGTGCTCAGGTGGAATGCCAGGTACAGCGCGATCGCGAGGTGCAGCGCCCGCCCGCGCAGGAACAGCACGAGGGGGGAGAGCGCCTCGAGGGCCAGGCCGGCCCACTGCGCGGGCACGAACACCCACGGCGTGTGCTCCACCAGCCAGTGCGCGAGCGGGCTGCCCCGGCGGATCGAGGCCCAGGTGAGGATCGCGCTGTTGCCCCAGTTCGCGAGCGAGCCGGAGTACAGGATCTTCGGGATCACCGAGAAGGCGTAGGTGGCGACCACCGCGATCTGCACGCAGCGCAGCGCCCAGCCGGCCGCCTCGCTCGTCACCGACGCAGCCCCCGCGGCCTCGTCCCGGCCGGTCGGGCGCGGGGGGTGGGCCACGGTGGGCAGCACCGCGACCGCGACCATGAGCGCCATGTGGTCGTGGGCGATGTAGCCGTAGGAGTTGCTGTAGAGCATCCACAGCCAGTACGCGATCGCGACCACCGTCCCGGCCAGGCGCGGCCGCCAGCCGAGGATCGCCGCGACGCAGCCGGTGAGGAGGAGGCCCAGCAGCGTGTACGCGAGCGGCGCGGTGACCGGCGGCAGGTGCAGCAGCCGCGCCAGGGCGAGGGGCGTGTAGAACCCGGTGTTGCCGGCGTGGGCGGGCACATCGTCGGAGAAGGTGAGCACGTCGAGGATGACGAAGGCGTGCACGAGCACCTGCAGCGCCCGCACCCGGGCCAGCGGCAGGGCCGGGAACAGCGCGGACCGCAGCGCGGCGCGGGCACCGGCGGGGCCCGCGGGGCGCGCGGGGTGTGCGGCGCGGTGGGGGTCGGTGTCCGGGCTCATGGCACCTCCCACCGGGTGACCTCGACGAACTCGTCCTCCCCGTGGGCGGTGCCGTCCCGCAGGGAGGTGATCCGCTGGCACAGCACGAGCGCGTCGAGCGGTGCCTCGTCGGGGTGGCGGCGGTCGTACTGCGCGGCGAGCGGGGCCAGCAGCGCGGGATCCGCCTCGATCGCGGCGAGGTTGTTCTCCACGTCGGCCCGCTCGATGCCGACGCTGCGCGACCCGAAGCGGATGTCGAAGGGCTCCCCGTCGCCTCGGATGCCCTGCAGGCAGGTGTTGACCACCTCGCCGTTCGGATCGGTGCCGGAGGAGAACTGGTCCAGCACCCCGAAGGGGAACAGATCGTTCGACCGCGTCAGCCCGCCGAGGGTCAGCACCGCCAGGCAGGCCAGCACCACGAGGGTCCGCCAGGCCAGGGAGACGGGGGCGAGACGGGACGGGGAGGGCACGCATCGAGCGTAGCGGGTCCCCGCCGAGGTCAGCGCAGCAGCGCCGCGAGCTCGTGCAGCATCGTCGGCTGCCACCACGCCCAGTCGTGGCCCCCGCTGTGCAGCGCGAGCGAGACCTCCGGGGCGGCGCCGCCGTCGCCCGCGCCGCCCACGGCGTCGGCCCCCGTGCGGAGCTCCGCATCGGCCGCGGAGCCGTTCGCGGCCCCCGGCCCCGTCCCGGCGACGAGCGCGTCGTGCAGGGCGCGGGAGCGGGCGGGCATGTCCCCCTCGAAGCGGCCCACGTGCAGCCGCAGCCGCAGCGGTGCCGCGCTCCGCGCCGCAGCGCGTCGCAGCGGCTCGACGAGCGCACCGTCCGGGTAGCGCCACAGCGAGACCGACTGGGCGATCACGGCCCCGATCAGCTGCGGTGCGCGGGCCGCCGCGAAGAGCGCCGTGAGCCCGCCGAAGCTCGATCCGGCGACGATCGTGTGCGAGGCCTCCGCGGTGATGCGCACTCGGCCCGGCCCCGTCCCGAGGCCCTGCGCACGCAGGCCGGGCACGAGCTGCTCCGCGATCCACCGGGCATGACCGCCGGGCACCCCGAGCACCTCCCCGCGGCGCGGCCCGGAGTCGAGGAACACCGCGGCCAGCGGCGGCAGGACCCCGGCGGCGACGCCCCGCGCGAGCAGCGCCGGGGTGTGCAGATGCTCCACGTGCTGTGCGCCGTCGGTGAGGATCAGCAGCGGCAGCGGGGTCTCGGCGGCGAGCTCCTCGCAGCCCGGGTCCCCCGGGCGGGAGGCCCACCACCGGGTGCGCGGCCCGTGCGCCGGTGCGGCGAGCGTGCGCACCTCGGGGCCGGGGCCGTCGACGCCCGTCGCGCCCGGGGTGAAGGGGCCGTCGTCCGGGAGGGTCACCAGGGAGCGCAGCGCGCCGCCGCGCCCGGCCCGGTGCCCGCGCGGGTTCGACGGATCGGGCACCACAGGGGCGCCGGGGGCTCTCATCCCGGCGCTGCGCCACGGCGGCTCGCCGGTCCCGTGATGCTCGACGACGCCGTAGCTCGCGCGCCAGTCCGCCGGGACGTCGACCACACCCTCCCAGCGCCCGTCGCCGAGCGGGCGCAGCTCGCAGGCGTCCGACGGAGCGGGTCGCCACCAGCCGTTCACCTGCAGCGCCACCGCGTTCGCCGCCTTCGCGGTGTGTCGGAAGCGCACCAGCGCGCGCTCGCCCTCACGGCGGAGCAGCTGCGGGCCGTCGGCGCCGTCGGCATCGTGGCGGGCGTCGTCGCGCCGGAGGATCGGCGTGGGCGCCACCTCGCCCGCGGGGCGGGGGAGCGGCTGCCACAGATGCGCGGGGAAGAGCGGATCATCGAGGGCCGGGGGCACGGGCGGCTCCTGGAACGGTGCGGAGGGGGAGTGGTGCGGAGGGCGGCAGGGGCGGAAGGCGCGGAAAAGGACGCGCCGCTTTGTACTCCGTAATTCCCTCACTGTCATTCATGCGGAGCTCCTCCACGGCAAAAGTTTCCTAAAACATTGGCTCGGACTTGGCATCCACCAGGCCGAAAGCCCTGGTGAGGAGGGCACCGTGGGGCCAGGGCCGACGCTGAGCGTCGGCTGAGGCTTTCCCCCACATGCTTCGCTGCATGCGTCCCGTCCCGTCCCGTCCCCGGTCCCTTCCCCAGGAGCTTCCGATGCCCGCACCCGCTCGTGTCCCCACCCACCGCGCCGACGGCTCCGCCGTCTACTTCAAGGGTGCACGCGTCGCGCCGAAGATGGCCGCCGCCACCGGCGGCGCCGTGATCGCGGCGGGCCTCGGAGTCTCCGGCGCCGGTGTCGCGGCCGCGGACACCGCCGTGTGGGACAAGGTCGCCCAGTGCGAATCCGGCGGCAACTGGTCCATCAACACCGGCAACGGCTACTACGGCGGCCTCCAGTTCTCCCCCTCGACCTGGCGGGCATTCGGCGGGCAGGAGTTCGCCGGCAACGCCCACCAGGCCACCAAGGCCGAGCAGATCGCCGTCGCCCAGCGCACCCTCGCCCAGCAGGGCCCGGGCGCCTGGCCCACCTGCGGCAAGCGCGCGGGGCTCACCAAGGCCAACGGCGGCGCTGACGCGAACGCCCAGCCCGGCGGCCGCGAGGACAGCACCTCGCGCGACGAGGACCGCACCGAAGCCGGAGCCCTCGCCGTGGACGGCACGTTCGGCCCCGCCACCACGCGCGCCCTCGAGCGCTGGATCGGCGTGAGCCAGGACGGCTCGCTCTCCACCGCGGACATCAAGGCGCTGCAGGCCAAGGTCGGCGCGGAGGCCGACGGGAAGATCGGCGCCGAGACCACCCGCGAGCTCCGCGCCGCGATGGGCCTGAGCAGCAACGGGGTGTGGGACTTCCGCACCAACTACTCGACCGTCAAGGCGCTGCAGCAGTTCCTCAACAGCGGCGCCTCCGCCGCCACCCCGGCCCCCTCTGCGCCGAGCAGCGGCGCCCTCGTGGTGGACGGCAAGTTCGGCCCGGCCACCACCCGTGCGCTGCAGGACTGGATCGGCGTGAGCCAGGACGGCTCCCTCTCCACCGCGGACATCAAGGCGCTGCAGACGAAGGTCGGCGCGGAGGCCGACGGGAAGGTCGGTGCCGAGACCACGCGCAAGCTCCGCGCCGCGATCGGTCAGGGCAGCAACGGGGTGTGGGACTTCCGCACCAACTACTCGACCGTCAAGGCGCTGCAGCAGTTCCTCAACGCGCGCTGAGCAGTCGGCGATGAGCGACCCCGCGCCCGAGGGTCGGGGTCACTCGCGCGCGGCGCGCAGCAGACGGTCCACGATCGGCATCAGCTGCTCGGGGGAGAACCTCCCCGGCTCCGCCGGATCCGTGCCGCCGCCCAGGGCGGCATCGAAGTAGAGGCCGTCCCCGAGCAGCAGGATCGCGTGCGCGGTCGCCTCCTCGTCCACCTCGGTGCCGATCAGCTCGAGCCACTGCTCCCGCGCCCGGCGCATCGCCCGCTGCGCCTCGACGTGGGACTCCTGGGCCAGCTGGGCGACCGCGATGAGGGCGTTGTCGAGCGCGCCGCCGGTCCACACCGAGGTGCGCACGTAGTAGCGCGAGGGGCCGTCGGCCGCTGCGCGCATCTGCGCGAGGTCCTCCTCGACGAGCGCGTCGAGCCGTGCGATCAGCCCCGCGGCCAACGCCTCCTTCGAGGCGAAGTGGTAGAGCAGGCCCCCTTTGGAGACCCCGGCCCGCGCCGCCACGGCGGTGAGGGTGGTGGCGCGCTCACCGGCCTCCTGGAGGAGTGACTGGTAGGCGTCGAGCAGGGCGTCGCGGGCAGACATGAGACCGACCTTACTGGTGGCGCCGCTCGCCACCCCTTGAACTGTACCGTCCGGACGGTTTAGCTTGAGCGGGTGTCGCGCACCGGCGCGGCGCATCCGACGCTTCCGGAGGTGGCCCATGCACAGCGCCCTCGAGTCCTCGCCGACCCGGCGCACCGCGCGCAGCCCCTGGGCGGCGCTCGCGGTGCTGATGCTGCCCGTGCTGCTGGTCTCGGTGGACAACACCGTGCTCTCCTTCGCCCTGCCCGCCATCTCCGAGGCGCTCGCGCCCACCGGCCAGCAGCTGCTGTGGATCGTGGACGTCTACCCGCTCGTGCTCGCTGGGCTGCTGGTGCCCATGGGCTCGCTCAGCGACCGCCTCGGTCGGCGCCGCCTGCTGCTGATCGGCGGCACCGGCTTCACCCTCGTCTCCGCCCTCGCCGCCTTCTCCCCGGACCCGGCCACGCTGATCGCCGCCCGCGCCCTGATGGCCGTGTTCGGCGCGATGCTCATGCCCTCCACGCTGTCGCTGATCCGCAACCTCTTCACCGACCCGACGCAGCGCCGCACCGCGATCGCGATCTGGGCGGCCGGCTTCTCCGCCGGGGCGGCGCTGGGCCCCGTCGTCGGCGGGTTCCTCCTCGAGCACTTCGCCTGGGGCTCGGTGTTCCTGCTCGCGGTGCCCGTCATGCTGCCGCTGCTCGTGCTCGGCCCCGTGCTCATCCCCGAGTCGAAGGACCCCGCACCGGGGCCCGTGGACCCGCTCTCCGTGCTGCTCGCCCTCGCCACGATGACTCCGCTGGTGTTCGCGATCAAGACCCTCGCCGCCACCGGGCTCGACGCCCTCGTCGCCACCTGCCTCCTGGTCTCCGTCGCCTCGGGTGTCGCCTTCGTGCGCCGCCAGCTGTCCCGGCCCTCCCCGATGCTCGACGTCACCCTGTTCACCCGGCCCGTGTTCACCGGAGCGGTCCTCGCCAACCTGCTCAGCGTGTTCTCGCTGGTGGGTTTCCTGTACTTCGTCTCCCAGCACCTGCAGCTGGTCAGCGGGCGCTCGCCGATGGAGGCCGGGCTGGTGCTGGTGCCCGGCCTGGTGGTGACGATCATCGCCGGCCTGCTGGCCGTGCGACTCGTGCGCCGCATCGCCCCGGCCACCGTGATCACCGTGGCGCTCGGCCTGAACTCCGTCGCCTTCGCGCTGGTCGCGCTCGCCGGGAGCTCCGGCTCCGACCTCCTGCTGCTGAGTGCGTTCGTGCTGCTCGGCGCGGGCGTGGGCGCCGCCGAGACCCTCAGCAACGACCTCATCCTCTCCGCCGTGCCCGCGCCGAAGGCGGGGGCCGCCTCGGCGATCTCCGAGACCGCCTACGAGACCGGGGCCGTGCTCGGCACCGCGGTGCTCGGCAGCCTCCTGAACCTCGCCTACCGCACCCACCTGCAGCTGCCGACCGGACTCACCGACGCGCAGAACGCCACCGCCTCCGAGACCCTCGGCGGCGCCACCGCCGTCGCCGGAGAGCTCCCCGAGGCGGTCGCCGCGCCCCTGCTGGACTCGGCCCGCCAGGCCTTCGATTCGGGGGTGCTGCTCACCAGCGGCATCGGGGCGGTGCTCATGGTGATCGCGGCGGTCATCGCCCATCGCACGCTGCGCGCGGCGGCCTGAGCGGCCGCTCGCCTCAGCGCCTCCCCATCTCGTCCACGCGGGCGCCCCAGCGCCCGCTCGCACGATCACCGACGCGCCGACCCCTGACGAAGGGTCGGCGCGTCGTGCTGTGTGCGCGGACACATCGGTCACCGCCGCGCAGGCACACCGACCACAACTCGACGTCACGAGAACTTCACAAAACGGACATACCGCGTATAGAGTCAGGTGCCTAGACGGGCAAAACGGACATTACGGCGCGGCGTGGGGCCGCGTGCCGCGCGGAATGCGACGTGCGGCTCCCCTCCGTCGGTCGGTTCCAGGTTCTGAGAGGTACTCGTGGCGCTACAGCAGGCAGTGAAGGTCAGTGGGGTCCAGTCCCCTCCGCGTGGGAGGCGTCGACCGCTCGCCACCCGGATGCTGTCACTGCCTGCGCGCCGAGCGCGGCGCGACGACCGGGTGGTCGTCGCTGCCCTCGTCGCTGCGGACGTCGCGGTGCTCGCCGCCGCGTGCGTGCTCGCGATCATGATCCGCGGAAGCCTCTCGTTCCTCGGGGTCTCGCAGGCCCTGCCCGACTCCCTCGTGGCCAGTTCCGTCGTGATCGCCGGCGTGTGGCTGGCCTCCATGCTCGTCTTCGGGGCCAGCAATCCGCGCGTGATCGGATCGGGTGCCGAGATCTACCGCGGCGTGCTGCTGGGCACCGTGGCCACCGTCGGTGTCGTCGGTGCGGTCCTCTTCCTCGCCGACATCCCGCTGTCGCGCCCCTACTTCATCGTCCTGTTCTTGGTGGGGCCGCTGCTGCTCCTGCTGGTGCGGGCCATCGCCCGCCGCTGCGTGAACCTCGCCCGCGCTCGCGGCCGCCTGCGCGCCCAGGTGCTCGCGGTCGGCTCGACCGGGCATGTGCGAGGCATCGTGCGCACCCTGGGCCGTGAGGTGTGGCTGGGGTACGACGTGGTCGGCGCCGTGGCCCCGGTCAGCGATCGGCACGATGACGAGAGCGCCGGGGTGCCCATCCTCGGCGACGAGTCCCGCCTGCTGGACCTCGTGCGGGAGGTGCAGCCCGACGTCGTGCTGTTCACCGCCGGCTCCTCGGCGAGTGCCGAGGAGTTCCGTCGCGTCGCCTGGGAGCTCGAGGAGCTCGAGGTGGACGTCATCGTGGTCCCCGGCGTCAGCGAGATCTCCGGCGACCGGATCCGGATGCGCCCCGTCGCCGGCCTGCCACTGGTGCACATGGACCTGCCGCGCTCGCGCAAGGCGCTGAAGAAGGGCAAGCGGATCTTCGACGTGGTCGCCAGCGCCGCCCTCCTGCTGCTGCTCTCGCCCGTCTTCGCGGTCATCGCCCTGTGCATCCGCCTCGGCGACGGCGGCGCCGTGATCTTCCGTCAGGAGCGGGTGGGCAGGAGCGGGGAGCCGATCGAGTTCCTCAAGTTCCGCTCCATGGTGCTGGACGCCGAGGCGCGTCTCGCCGAGCTCGAGCAGCTCGAGCGCGACCGCGGCAACGTTGTGCTGTTCAAGATGTCCGACGACCCTCGCATCACGAAGGTGGGCAAGGTGCTGCGTCGCTACTCCCTCGACGAGCTGCCCCAGCTGTGGAACGTGCTGCGCGGCGACATGAGCCTCGTCGGGCCGCGCCCCGCGCTCCCGCGCGAGGTCGAGGGGTACGACACGGACGCCCACCGCCGCCTCGCGGTGCGGCCCGGCATCACCGGGTTGTGGCAGGTCTCGGGCCGCAGCGACCTCTCCTGGGATGACACGGTCCGGCTGGACCTGTTCTACGTCGACAACTGGTCCTTCATGCAGGACCTCCTGATCCTGGTGCGCACCGTGCGCGCCGTGCTGGCCTCTCGCGGGGCGTACTGAGGGACCTCTGCGGGAAGGGGCGTGCCCCCGGGTGGCGGACGTGCTGAGCCGTCACCCCCGGGGCACGCTCGTGTGCGCACTCATGCGCGCCCGGGGGAGTGCAGCGAGGCTGGTCACTCATGGTCGCGACGCGCAGAAGGCCCCCGGGGTCCCGGGGGCCTTCTGCGTGAGGGGGCGTCGAGCCGCGGGGTCGACGGGCCGGATCAGGAGTTGCCGACGGTCTGCAGCGAGGTGGAGGAGGAGATCGCCGTCAGGGCGCGCCGCAACGCGGTGCTCGAGGTGTGCATGGTGTACGGCAGATACACGATCTCGACGCCCACCTCGCCGAACTGCTCCTCGAGCAGGAGCCCCTTGGGGGTGCCGCGCCAGTCGTCGCCCTTGAAGAAGTGGGTGAAGCCCACGTCGCGCCAGGTGTCGAGCTTCGAAGGGGTCGTCTCGATGTGGACCTGGTCCACGCACCGCAGGTTGCCGACGATCTCGGCGCGCTCCGCGGTGGGGATGACGGGTTCGATGCGCTTGACCTCGCGCAGCATCTCATCGCTGACGACGCCGGCGATCAGCACGTCGCAGCTTTGCTTCGCCCGGCGGAGCAGGTTCAGGTGCCCGATGTGGAACAGGTCGAATGCCCCTGCCGCGTAGCCGATGCGCATGCTCATCTCCTGGTCGTCCTGTCGGCAGCGTTGGCTGTCGATCACCTTGAAATCCTACCCGACAAAGACGGCAAACAGTAGAAAACGGACACCGGGTGGTGCGTGGTGTGCGCCGCATCGGTCTGCCTGGCACCCCGCACCGTGACCCCGCGTGAACCTCTGCGTCGGCGCGCGGCACCCTCCCGCCGCACAGGTTCATACGCGAACACGATCCTTCCCCCGCGCTGTGCCGCCCCCGTAGCTTTCCGGCCATGTCCGCCACTACGACGCTGCCCGAGCTCGAGCGCACCGCTCCGGTGCGCCATCGCCCTGCGCTCAGCTATGAGCTGTTCCCGGCACGCTCCGACGTGTCCTTCGAACGGCTGCAGGAGACGATCGCCCATCTGGAGGCCACCGGCCCCGACTACGTCTCGGTGACCAGCCGCGCCCGCCACGGCAACCTCGCGCGGGTCATCGAGGTCACCGAGCACGTGCTCGCCGAGACCAGCCTGCGCCCCCTGGTGCACCTCACCTCGATCGGCTCCACCCGCGCGCAGCTCACCACGATCATCCACGCGCTGCTGGACCGCGGCGTGCGCGGGATCCTCGCCCTGCGCGGCGACCAGCCCGAGGGGCACCGCCTCGAGGATGACGAGGTGCCGTTCGCACGCCCGCTGATCGAGCTGATCCGCGACATCGAACGGGAGCGCACCGCCACCCTCGCGGGCGGGCGCGTGAGCATCGGCGTGGCCGCCTACCCGCTGCGCCACCCCGAATCGCCCACCACCAGCCATGACACCGAGGTGCTGGTCGCCAAGGAGAAGGCCGGCGCGGATTTCGCCATCACCCAGGTCTTCTTCGAGCCCTCCGTCTACTGCGGCCTGCTCGCGCGGGCCGAGGAGGCCGGGATCCGGATGCCGATCGTGCCGGGCCTCGTGCCCGCCACCAACCCGCGCCGCCTCGAGCGCCTCGCCGCGATCAGCGGTGTCGAGGCACCCCGCGAACTCCTCCACCAGCTGGAGATCGCCTCCGACGAGGTGGAGCGCCGCCGCATCGGGGTGCGCTTCACCGTGGACCTCGCCCGCCGCGTGCTCGACGCCGGCGCCCCCGGACTGCACCTGTACACCTTCAACTCGCACGCCGACGCCCTCGACGTGCTCGACCACCTCGACCTGGACCGCTGGTCCGCCACCCCGCAAGGAGACGCCCGATGACCACGCAGACCACCCCGCTCCCCGCCGCGACCCCCGTCGGCTACCCCCGCATCGGCCCCGATCGTGAGCTGAAGAAGGCCGAGGAGGCCTACTGGGCCGGCCGCATCGACCACGCCGAGTTCGCGCGCCGCACCCGCGAGCTGCGCCGCGCCACCCGCGGCCGCCTCGCCGCGCTCGGACTCTCCGCGGCGGCCGCCGCGCCGGAGTCGTTCTCCCTCTACGACCAGGTGCTCGACGCCGCGCTCGCGGTCGGCATCGTCCCGGACCGCTTCGCCTCGGTCCTCGACGCCGACGGCGCGGTCGACGACGACGGCCTCTTCGCTCTCGCACGCGGCACCGCCGAGCAGTCCCCGCTCGAGATGACCAAGTGGTTCGACACGAACTACCACTACCTGGTGCCCGAGATCGGCCCGGAGACCGAGCTCCACCTCGCCTCCACCCGCGCGGTCGAGCTGTTCACCGAGTCGCTCGAGGACGGCGCCGGCACCCGCCCCGTGCTCGTCGGCCCCCTCACCCTGCTGCTGCTGGCCAAGGCGCAGGACGGCGCCCCCGAGGGCTTCGACCCGCTGGACCGCCTGGACGACGTGGTCGAGGTCTACGCACAGCTGCTCGCCCGGTTCGCCGCGGCCGGCGCCCCGTGGGTGCAGCTCGACGAGCCCGCGCTCGCCGCCGATCAGCGGGTCTCCGCGACCGAGCTCGCCGAGCTCCTGCAGCGCTCCCTCGGCCGTCTCGCCGCCGGCACCGACCGGCCGCAGCTGCTGGTCACCACCCCCTACGGCGGCATCGGCGACCTGCTGCCGGCGCTGCTGGCCACCGGTGCGGACGCCGTGCACCTGGACCTCACCCGCGGTGAGCTGCCCACCGTGGAGCAGCTGGCCGGCGTCGACACCGTGCAGCTGGTCGCGGGCCTCGTCGAGGGCCGCTCCGTGTGGCGCACCGAGCTGCCCACCGCCGCCGCCCGCCTCGCGGAGCTGCGCCGCCGCGTCACCGCCGCCGGGGGAGCGCCGGAGGAGGTCGCCGTCTCCACCTCCGTGTCCCTCCAGCACGTCCCGCACACCCTCGAGGCCGAGACCTCTCTGCCCGCCGAGCTCACCGCCACCCTCGCCTTCGCCGACGAGAAGATCACCGAGCTGGTCACCCTCGCCGGGGACGAGGTCGCGCCGGGCTCCGTGGACGGTCCCCGCTCCGTGCCCCGCACCTTCGAGGGCGTCAGCGTGCCCGCGGTGCGTGAGCGGGCCGCCGCCGTCACCGCGGCCGACGCCGAGCGCGCCGACTACACGGTGCGCGCCGAGGCGCAGCGCCGGGCGCTCGGGCTGCCGGACCTGCCCACCACCACCATCGGCTCGTTCCCGCAGATCCCGGAGGTGCGCCGCGCCCGCGCCGCCCACCGCCGCGGCACGCTCGACGACGCCGGCTACGAGAAGGCGATGAAGGACGAGATCGCCCGCGTGATCTCCCTGCAGGAGGAGCTGGGGCTGGACGTCCTGGTGCACGGCGAGCCCGAGCGCAACGACATGGTCCAGTACTTCGCCGAGCACCTCGAGGGCTTCGCCACCACCGAGCACGGCTGGGTGCAGTCCTACGGCTCGCGCTGCACGCGCCCGTCGATCCTCTTCGGCGACGTGCACCGCCCCGCGCCGATCACGGTGGACTGGGCGACCTACGCGCAGTCCCTCACACCGCACCCCGTCAAGGGCATGCTCACCGGGCCGGTGACCATCCTGGCCTGGTCCTTCGTGCGCGACGACCAGCCGCTCGGCGACACCGCCGCCCAGGTGGGACTCGCCCTGCGCGACGAGGTGCGCGACCTCGAGGCCGCCGGGATCCGCATCGTGCAGGTCGACGAGCCCGCCCTGCGCGAGCTGCTGCCGCTGCGGCAGGCCGCGCACGAGGACTACCTCGACTGGTCGGTGCGCTCCTTCCGCCTCGCCACCTCCGGGGTGCAGGACGCCACCCAGATCCACACCCACCTCTGCTACAGCGAGTTCAACGTGGTGGTGGGCGCGATCGACGCCCTGGACGCGGACGTCACCTCGATCGAGTCCGCCCGCTCCCGCGGCGAGATCCTCGAGGCGGTCGACCCCGACTCCTTCCCGCGCGGCATCGGCCCGGGCGTGTGGGACATCCACTCCCCGCGCGTTCCCGGCGCCGAGGAGATCACCGAGCAGCTGCGCCGCGCCCGCGCGGTGGTGGGCCCGGAGCGGCTGTGGGTCAACCCCGACTGCGGCCTGAAGACCCGCGGCTACGCCGAGACCGAGGCCAGCCTGCGCCACCTCGTGCAGGCAGCGCGCGAGGTGCGCGCCGAGGCAGGGGCGCCTGCCGCGGTTTGAGCGAAGCATGGCTTGCTCGGTGCTGCTCAGCGCTCGGGTGGGGCAGGGTTGGCGGCTGGTCTTCCACCGCCGACCCTGCCTTCCCAGCGGTGAGAGGCGCAAGTACTGTGAGGGCGTCCTTCAGGCCGTGATGTGGCGCGCCTGAGGGCTGTGAAGACAGGGGGACCAGCAGTGAAGAAGTTTGAGGCGGCAGACTATGTGGACTGGGACTGGTTGCCGGGCGCGGCGGCAGAGATAGAGGTCTATCTTGCGAGGCTCCTCACCGAGGCATCGATCACCGCCCATGCTGTAGACGCGCGGTCAAAGTCCATCGCCTCGTTTCAGGAAAAGTGTGCTCTCAAAGAGTACGATAACCCCCGTCAGCAGGTGACGGATACCGTTGCGATTCGGTTGATCATGTATTCCGTCACTGATCAGGAGCGCGCCGTGGAGCTCGTTAGGTCACGCTTCGTCGTCAAGGAGGATATGAACCCCGGCGCCGACAAGCCCCCCGCGCGCAGAGGTTACGACTGTGCACACCTCGTCGTCACCGGTGAGCTCCAGGATCGTTCTCGAGACTGGCTGGTCGCCGGTGGTCATCTCGCGCGGTATTTCGACCGTTTCGGGGGTCTCGAGATCCAGATTCGCACAGTTGCTTCGCACGCCTGGGCTGAGTTCGAGCACTCCCGGAGATATAAAGGTGTCGGGTACCGGAAGGTCAGCGAGCACGACCGAGAGACGATAGATCAGCTCTTTGGTGCGGCCGCCGATGCCCGCAGTGCGCTCGATGAGACCTTCACCGCGATCGACCGAGTGCTTGCAAACCCTTCCCGCGCAGCCTCACTCGAGGAGTCGGTGGACGAGGTGCCGACCGGGGAAGACGGACCTGCGGAATCAGAGCTTTCCTGCGCGTCAGAGTCCGAGGGTCAGCTCGATGCGGCATTGATGAAAAATTTCCTCGCTCGGAGGTTTCCGAACGACAACGAAGGCAGCGAGGCGGGGGTCGAGTTCGCTTGCGAGTTGGTGCGCGCGTGTGGATTGTCGAGCATCCAAGAGACTGCGTCCGCGTTGTCCTCGATAGACAGCACCGAGGTGCGGAACCTGATGTCTACCACCATCGCGGTGACTCGGGTGCGCAGGCTCGACGATGAGCTGCTGGCCGTGTTCGGTGAGGACTACATCAGGAACACCGAGTCGATCGGAACTGTGAGCCGCCGTGGGGACCAGCTCCGTTGGCGGTTCGACCGACTTCGCGGGAAGGTGACCGTGAAGCGAAGCCCTGTGGCTTTCCAGATATTGGGCGATGACTGCCCGGATGCCGTGCGCGTACTGAAGTTGCCTGCCGCCCGCGCGGTGAGGGAGCTGGCAGGCATCGTGGCGAACCGTGGTGGCGCGCAGTCGATCGTGATGTCTGGCGCAATCAGTACAGATGATGATCTGCCCATGAGCACTCGGGCTCGCCCAGTCAGGCTTGAGGATGGAACCAACCTCTGGGTCGCAACGAACCTGAACCGTGCAGCCTCAGAGGCGCTGATGTCCTCGATCGTGGACAGCGCACCGGCTCTGGATCTTCGGGTGCTCAGAGCGGGTGAGCCCTTCCTCCCCTGAGGCTCGGCCCTGCGAGTATCCGAGACACCCTTCCCCTTTCCGGGCAAATCGGACATACTGGGCTGCATGCGAGGGATCATTCTGGCCGGCGGCACGGGGTCGCGACTGCACCCGTTGACGATCGGCGTCTCCAAACAGCTGATGCCGGTCCATGACAAGCCGATGATCTACTACCCGCTGAGCACGCTCATGCTCGCTGGGATCCGGGACATCCTCGTCATCACGACCCCCGAGGACAGCTCCGCCTTCCAGCGCGTGCTCGGCGACGGCGACCGCTTCGGTGTGAACCTGCAGTACACCGTGCAGCCGAGCCCCGACGGGCTCGCGCAGGCCTTCCTCCTCGGCGAGGAGTTCCTCGATGGCGAGAAGGCCGCGCTGGTGCTCGGTGACAACCTCTTCTACGGGCATGGCATGGGCGCCCAGTTGCGCCGCCACCAGGACGTCGACGGCGCCGCCGTGTTCGGGTACTGGGTCAACGACCCCACCGCCTACGGTGTCGTGGAGATGGGGGAGGACGGCCGCGCCCTCTCCCTCGAGGAGAAGCCGGCTGTGCCCCGCTCCAACCTCGCCGTCCCCGGCCTCTACTTCTACGACGAGACCGTCGTCGACCGTGCCCGGGCGTTGACGCCCTCCACTCGTGGGGAGCTCGAGATCACCGACCTCAACCGCAGTTACCTCGAGGACGGCAGCCTGCAGGTCGAGGTGCTCACCCGCGGCACCGCCTGGCTCGATACCGGGACCTTCGACGATCTCGCCGCCGCAGGCGAGTTCATCCGCACCGTGCAGCAGCGGCAGGGACTGTCCATCGGCGCCCCCGAAGAGGTCGCCTGGAGGATGGGGTACCTCAGCGACGACGAGCTGCGTCACCGTGCGCTGCCGCTGGTGAAGTCCGGGTATGGCCGCTTTCTCCTCGACGCACTCGAGCGCGAGATCGCCGACCGCCCCCTGCACCTCCATTCCTCGGCCGCGGCGATGCGGGTGACGGCATGAGCACTCGACACCTCCTCGTCACCGGCGGCGCCGGGTTCATCGGCTCCGCGTTCGTGCACCACGTCATTGCCCACACCGATGACACCGTGACCGTGCTGGACAAGCTCACCTACGCCGGCCACCGCTCCTCCCTCGAGGACCTGCCGTCGCGGCGAGTGCGCCTCATCGTCGGCGACGTGGCGGACGCCGCGACGGTGGAGCCGCTGGTGGCCGCTGCGGACGCGGTGGTCCACTTCGCCGCCGAATCCCATAACGACAACTCCCTCTCGGACCCCTCCCCGTTCCTGCAGACGAACCTCGTGGGCACCTACACCCTGCTCGAGGCCGTGCGCCGGCACGGGGCCCGGTTCCACCACATCTCGACCGACGAGGTGTACGGCGACCTCGCGCTGGACGACCCCGATCGCTTCACCGAGACCACGCCGTACAACCCCTCCAGCCCGTACTCGGCGACGAAGGCCGGCAGCGACCTGCTGGTGCGGGCCTGGGTGCGGTCCTTCGGCGTGAAGGCGACCCTGTCGAACTGCTCGAACAACTACGGGCCGCGCCAGCACGTGGAGAAGTTCATCCCCCGCCAGATCACGAACCTCATCGACGGGATCCGACCCCGGTTGTACGGGGCGGGAGCGAACGTGCGCGACTGGATCCACGCCGAGGACCACTCCAGCGCCGTGCTGCGGATCCTCGAGGCGGGGGAGAGCGGACGCACCTACCTCATCGGTGCCGATGGCGAGAAGAGCAACAAGGAGGTCGTGGAGCTGATCCTGCGCCTCATGGGCCGGCCAGACGATGACTACGACCACGTCACCGACCGCCCCGGTCACGACCTGCGCTACGCGATCGATGCGACCGCGCTGCGCGAGGAGCTCGGCTGGGCCCCACGCTTCCGCGACTTCGAGGCGGGACTCGCGGCGACCATCGACTGGTACCGCGAGAACGAGGGGTGGTGGCGACCGCAGAAGGCCGCCACCGAGGCGAAGTACCAGCTCACCGGCCAGTGACCGGCCGGATCCGGCGCCGGATCGCGCCCGTCAGCGAGAGGACCTCATGACCGAGCTCGCCGTCCGCACCACGCCCATCCCCGGGCTGCTGGTGATCGACCTGCCCGTGCACGGCGATCCGCGCGGCTGGTTCAAGGAGAACTGGCAGCGGGAGAAGATGCTGGCCGCCGGGCTGCCGGATTTCGGTCCGGTGCAGAACAACATCTCCTTCAACCAGACCGTGGGCGTCACGCGCGGGATCCACGCCGAGCCGTGGGACAAATACATCTCTGTCGCGACCGGCAGGGTGTTCGGCGCATGGGTCGACCTGCGCCGCGGGCCGAGCTTCGGCGCGACGTACTGGCACGAGATCACGCCCGATATCGCGATCTACGTGCCGCGCGGAGTGGGCAACGCCTTCCAGACCCTCGAGGCTCCGGCCGCCTACACCTACCTCGTCAACGCCCACTGGTCCGCGGCGGCGCAGGAGCAGTACACGTTCCTGCACCTGGCCGACGAGACCGCCGCCATCCCGTGGCCGATCCCGCTCGAGCAAGCGGAGCTCTCAGCCAAAGACCGCGCGCACCCACTGCTCGCGGACGTGGCGCCGGTGCCCCCGCGCCGCACCCTCGTCGTCGGCGGAGGCGGGCAGCTCGGCCGGGCCCTGGCCGCGTGGTGGTCGCGCCGAGGTGACGTCGACGTCGTCGCCCGGGAGCACCTCGACATCGCCGATGCGAGAAGCGTCGCCGCTTTCGATTTCGCGCCCTACGGGACGATCGTCAACGCCGCCGCCTGCACCGCGGTGGACGCCTCCGAGGCTCCCGAGGGCCGACGCACCGCCTGGGCGGTCAACGTCACCGGCGTCGGCCATCTGGTGGAGGCCGCCCGCGCCCACCGCGCCACCCTCGTCCACGTCTCCAGCGACTACGTCTTCGACGGCACCATCGAGGTGCACGGCGAGAACGAGCCGCCCAGCCCGCTGGGTGTGTACGGCCAGACCAAGGCTGCCGGCGACCAGCTCGTCGCGACCCTCCCGGACCACTACATCGTGCGCACCAGCTGGGTGATCGGCGAAGGGAGGAACTTCGTGGCCACCATGGCAGCTCTCGCCGAGCGCGGGATCGACCCGGCGGTGGTCGACGACCAGATCGGCAGGCTCACCTTCACCGAGGATCTCGCCGCCGCGATCGACCACCTGCTCGTGGCACGTCCCGCCCCGGGCATCTACAACGTCACCGGAGAGGGGGAGCCGGCCAGCTGGGCACGGATCGCCGCCGAGGTGTTCGCGCTGTCCGGTCACGACCCGCACCGGGTGACCCCCGTGAGCACCGCCGAGTACTACGCCGGCAAGGACGGCATCGCCCCGCGCCCGGCGCACTCGACGCTCGACCTCGCGAAGATCCGCGCTACCGGATTCGTCCCGCTGGACCAGCTCACTGCGCTGCGGGACCATCTGAGCTCCTCCCACCCCGCAGCCCCCGCGGAGGCCCGTCTCGCGGCCTCCTGAGCCGCGTCGCGACGACTGCGTGCTGTGGCACGCTGACCCCATGACGACTCTCCCGGCCGACAGCCACGTGCACAGCGAGTTCTCCTGGGACACCGGCGGGCCCGACAGCCCCGCCCGCGGCACGATGGAGGCCACCTGCGCGCGCGCCGTCCGGATCGGCCTGCCGGCACTGTTCTTCACCGAGCACCTCGACCTCGAGGACGCCTGGTTCACCGATCCCGCGGACTTCGCCGACCACGAACGGCACCTGCTGGACGCCGAGGGCAGGGTCGCCGTCCCGCGCTTCGACGCCGACGGCTACTTCGAGAGCATCGAACGCTGCCGAGCCGCGTTCCCGCAGCTGCGCATCGGCACCGGGCTCGAGTTCGGCCAGCCGCACCTGCGGGCCGAGGCCGCCCGGCAGCAGCTGGACCTCGACCGCTTCGATCGGATCATCGGCTCGCTCCACACCCTCCCGGTGGGGGAGCGGCGCCACGAGCCGGACACCCTGTTCCGCCGGATGCCGGCCGAGGAGGTGATCCGCCGCTATCTCGCCGAGGTGCCGGCGCTCGTCGCCGGTGACGAGCCCTTCGAGATCGTCACCCACCTCGACTACGCCCTCCGCTACTGGCCCGAAGAGCAGGAGGGGCCGGTGGATCCGCGCCGCTTCGAGGAGGAGTTCCGCACCGCCCTGCGCGCCGTCGCCGAGAGCGGCCGGGCCCTGGAGATGAACACCCGGCGGCTGTGGCCGTGGATGCCGCAGTGGTGGAGCGAGGAGGGCGGGTGTGCGATCAGCTTCGGCAGCGACGCCCACACCGCCGCGGCGCTCGCGCACGGCTTCCCCGAGGCGATGGCGATGGTCGAGGCGTTCGGCTTCCGCCCCGGCCCCGATCCGCGGGACCTCTGGCGGCGGTGACCGTTGCAGGTTCGATACCCGCCACCACCTTGGTTTCCACACAGGTGATCGGTAGCCTGAATGCGTCGTGGGGGACACCTGGGTGGGCGCTGTAGACCAGAGCATTACGAGGCATCGCGCTGTCATGCCCGGGGTGGGGTCCGCGTCATTCTGATCGGTCGATGACCCGGGAGGGGAAGTACATGTCCGAGCCTGATGGGGGCCAGAACCCGCCGCAGGATCCGCAGTCGCAGGGGCAGGAGCCGCAGGGCCCGCCGCCGCAGGACGCACAGGGCCAGCAGCCGCAGTGGCAGGGCCAGGAGGGCCAGCCTGCGCCGGAGCCGTCGGCTCCGCAGCCGGGGCCGTCGGCTCCGCAGCCGGGCGGCCCCGGGCAGGTGCCGGGCGGCCCCGCGCTCCCGCCGCAGGCTCCCTACTCGGCGCCGCAGAGCGGTGGTCAGGCACCACAGGGCTCCCCGGCGCCGTACGGCTCCCCGGCTCCCTACGGTTCGCCGGCCCCGCAGGGTTCGCCCGCACCGGCCCCGTACGGGTCCCCGGCCCCGCAGGGCTCTCCCGCCCCGCAGCCCGGCGCTCCGGCGGCCGGAGCCGCGGCCGGCACCGCGGCCACCGCCGGGATGACGCCGCAGGAGCTGAAGCAGAAGCTCTCCTCCGTCGGCCTCGTGAACCCGCTGCCCTCGCTCGCCGTGGGCGGCGCGACCTACGTCGGCGGCATCGTGCTGTCCGTGCTCACGATCGTGCTCATCGCGATCGCCGCAGCAGTGGCGAGCATCGGCAACCCCGTCGAGGCCGCGCTCGAGACCGCGGACATGGACCCCAGCGAGGCGCTCAGCGGCGTCGGCTCGGCGGTGCGCTTCCCGTTCCAGCTCGTCGCGATGGCGATGCTCGGCTCCCTCGGCTTCAGCAAGACCATCGAGGGGGAGACGATCAGCGCCTCCGTGCGGCTGCTGCCGGGGGTGATCACCGTCGTGATGGTGCTGCTGAGCTTCTACGGCGGCCGCTTCGTGCAGAAGCGCCAGGCCGCCGGGCAGATCGGCATCTGGATCTCCTCGGTGCTGACCGGCTTCGCGTTCGCCCTGCTCACGGTGCTCGCGGCGCTGATCTTCGCCCAGCCCGTCCCCGTCTACGGGGACATCTCGCTGCGCCTGCACGCCGCCGGCTTCGACGCCTTCTTCGGCGCGTTCTTCCTCATCACGCTCGCGCTCGCGCTCGGTCGGATCAGCGTGCGCGCCCGCCCGGCCTGGTGGCCGCTGGTCACCGACCTCACCGCCGGCTTCAAGCTCGCCCTCTCCCACGCCCTGATCGTCACGGTGCTCGGCGTCGTCGTGCTCACGGTGGGCACCACGATCTCGGCGCTCATCGACGGCGAGACGCCGCCGATGCTCATCGTGCTCCTGCTGCTGCCCCTGCTGGGCGGATACCTGTTCTCCTTCGTCACCGGCCTGGACATGCTCTCCGCGCTGAGCGTGAACACCAGCGGCCCGGATCTCTTCGGCATGATGGACGGGGTCTACGGCAACGAGACCGCGTCGATGTTCTCCATGCCCTGGTACGCGTGGCTCGTGGGCCTGCTGATCGGCGCGATCGGCCTGCTGCTCGCCGCTCTCCTGTGGCAGCACCAGCGCCAGGTGGTCCCGAACAACGTGGTCGCCCTCGGCGTCTCCTGGGTCGCGCTGCCGGCCGCCTACTTCGTGGGCTCGCTCGGGCTGCTGCTCCTCGCCCGCCTCTCGATGACGATCAGCTACTCCGGCAGCTTCAGCGACAGCGAGAAGATCGGCATGGGTGCGGGCCTGGCGGCCTGGACCCCGCTGCTCGCGCTGATGGCCGGGGTGATCGTCGAGCTCCTCTCGCGCTTCGTGCTGCCGCTGGTGGCCCCGCTCATCCCCGCCGCGCTGCTGGGCTGGTTCCGCCGGCCGCTGGCCCCCGCGCTCGCCGCAGGGACCGCGACCGCCGCGACCGCGCACGCCGCAGGCACGGCACCCACCGGAGCCGAGGATGCGACCGCGGTGAACGCCGAGGGCATCCCCACCGAGCTGCCCGGCGGCGCCCCGCTCGGCGGTGACGCGGCGCAGAATGCCGCACCCCAGGCGGCCGAGGACACCTCCGCCTACGGCACCGTGCCGCTCGGCGCGACCGGTGGCGCGCTCGCCGTCGCCGGCGCCGCTGCGGCGGGCGGGCAGGCCGCCGAGCCGACCCCGCTCTCGCCACGGGCACGCCGCCTCCTCATCGGCGGCGCCGTCTCCGTGGGCAGCGCCTTCGTGATCATCATCGGCGTCACCGTCGCGTTCAACGTCATCTCCAGCACCGTCTACTCGCCGGAGAAGAAGGTGGAGGCATACCTCAGCGCCCTCCAGGAGGGCGACGCCTCCACGGCGCTGGAGATCTCCGCACCGAACGTGCCCACCGCCCAGCAGGCGCTGCTGACCGACGCGATCGCCGGCGCCGCCGAGGAGCGCATCAGCGGCTACGAGATCGTCGACACCGAGAAGGGCGACGACGGCGCGATCATCACCGCGAAGCTCACCCAGGACGGCGTGACCAGCACCCGCACCTTCTCCGTCGAGCGCAGCGGCCGCACCGCCGTGGTGTTCCCGCAGTGGACGATGCAGGAGACCGAGTACGCCCACCTCGAGATCCTGATCCCCGAGGGCGCGACCAGCGTGCTGGTCAACGAGCAGGAGGTGCCGGTCGAGTCCCTCGCCCCGGAGGACGGCTACGCCACCGCCGCCGTGCTGCCGGGCGCGTACACGGTGAGCGTCCCCGCGGCCTCCGAGATGATCACCGCCGAGCCGGGCGAGGTGTACGTCCCCGCGGACCCGGACGACTGGTACGAGCTGTACGCGGCCCCGAGCTACGTGATCAGCGAGGCCGGCGTCGCCGAGGCGCAGAAGCAGGTGGACGCGCTGCTGGACGAGTGCGCCACCTCCACCGAGGCCCGCCCCGAGGACTGCCCCTTCGGCACCTACGCCTACAACATCGTGGAGGACTCCGGCGCCTGGACGATCGACACCTACCCCACGATCGAGCTCGAGGAGGGACAGGACGGCTGGCGCCTCTCCTCCTACGACACCCCTGGCGAGGCGACCTTCACCTACCAGAGCGAGGGCTGGGACGACGAGATCACCGACGAGACCGAGGAGGGCGAGTTCACCGTCTCGGGCGAGGTCGCGCTCGCCGAGGACGGCTCGCTCGAGGTGGAGCTCGGCACCGGGTACTGGTGACCCGCTGCGGCGAGCGCCGCTGAGCCCAGGGGCCGGACAGGTGATCACCGATCACCTGTCCGGCCCCTCCTCGTCGGTGCGGATATGACGGGACTCACTCCGGGCCGTATCCTCGGTGCGGCGGTCCGCCGCCGATCCGCCCGCAACGCAGCGGGCCATGCGCTCCACGGGAGCCAGAGGAGGAGTTGTCGAGATGCGCGCACTGCGCAAGGTCGCGCCCGGAGCGGGCTTGGAATGGACGAACGTCGAGGAGCCCGGATGCGGCCCGTGGGAGGTGAAGGTGCGGGTGCTGCGCGCCGGCATCTGCGGCACCGACCTGCACATCCTGGACTGGGACTCCTCGGCCGAGGCCATGTGCGACACGGTCCCCTTCACCCCCGGCCACGAGTTCTACGGCGAGGTCGTCGAGGTCGGCGAGGAGGTGTGCGACGTGCGGGTGGGCGACCGCATCTCCGGGGAGGGCCACGTGGTGTGCGGGACCTGCCGCAACTGCCGCGCCGGCCGGCTCCAGATGTGCATCCGCACCCGCTCCGTGGGCGTCCAGCGCGACGGCGCCTTCGCCGAGTACGTGACCCTCCCGCACCAGAACGTGTGGGTGCACGAGCACGACGGCGGCGAGGAGCTCATCAGCCCCGAGCTCGGCGCCGTGTTCGACCCGCTCGGCAACGCGGTGCACACCGCGCTGAAGTTCGAGGTGGTGGGGGAGGACGTGCTGATCACCGGCGCCGGCCCGATCGGCCAGATGGCCGCCGCCGTGGCCCGCCACGCCGGCGCCCGCTACATCACCATCACCGACATCTCCCCGCAGCGCCTGGCGATGGCCGAGGACTGCGGCGCGGACGTGGTGCTCGACGTGGCCTCCACCCGGGTGCGCGACGCGCAGCGCCGCCTGGAGATGCGCGAGGGCTTCGACGTGGGCCTGGAGATCTCCGGGCACGCCCGGGCGCTGCAGGAGATGATCGAGAACATGAACCACGGCGGGAAGATCGCGCTGCTGGGCCTGCCCTCGCACCGCTTCGAGATCGACTGGACCATGGTCGTCACCCGCATGATCACGCTGCAGGGCATCTACGGCCGCGAGATGTACGAGACCTGGAACACGATGTCCGCGATGCTCAGCACCTCGCAGACGCTGCGCACGGCGATCACCCGCACCATCACCGACGTGCTCCCCGCCGCCCAGTGGGAGCGCGGCTTCGAGATCGCCAAGGCCGGCACCGCGGGCAAGGTGGTGCTGGACTGGAGCACCCTCGACGCCTGACCCGCCCCGCCTG